>Ga0206876_1055_pt2 | contig 25208 bp, 27 predicted proteins | sample Alteio_BWOrgCont_10_FD_152619 | JGI IMG/M metagenome (GOLD analysis project Ga0206876, IMG submission 152619) | Enriched cells from forest soil in Barre Woods Harvard Forest LTER site, Petersham, Massachusetts, United States -... | ecosystem: Environmental > Terrestrial > Soil > Temperate forest >...
TCTCCAGAGCGGAGCCGCTAACAGGGCAAGGAATCTCGTTGAACACCTTCATCGCCTCGATCAAACCGATGATCTGGCCCGCGGTTACGCTGTCTCCAAGTTTCACAAAAGGGGACGACGACGGACTCGGCGCGTCGTAATAGATGCCATTCATAGGACTCGCCACCGGCGTTCCCTTTACTACGGCTACAGCCTGCGCTGCGGGAGCAGGGGCAGGGGATTCCGTCCACGCTGGTTCTTCAGCGACTTCCGCAGTGGTTACAGCAACAGCTCTCGAAGCAGAACGGCGAAAGGCAATCTTAAATCCAGACAGGGTGAGTGTCGCTTCTTCCAGACGGAACTCTTCCATCAGCGACGCCAGCGCGTCCACCTGTTCGATGTATTCCGGCACGGGCCGATTATGAATCCAAAAGGGGGTCTGCTCGCTGGCCTGGCTCTCGAATGGCCACAAACACGCCGGATAACCTGGCGCAAACGATACCGTTCGTCTCCACTTGCGACTGGATCCTGATTCTGCCCTTTCCCTTTCTCGCTAGCATCGAGTGGAACCTGTTCCACTCTTCGGGACGGGGAGAGATGGCGATCGCCTCAAAATCTGAGTCGACCGGGTGCAGGTACTCGATCTCGTTCGATCTTACGACCACCAAAGCCGCGGGCTTCTGCTCGGCAACCGTGAGCGATACGATCGAAAAGGCCGCGAGAATCGAAGCCGTTGAAATACTGCCTCCAAACGCGGTCGAGCAGTGATTCAGATTGGCTTCGAGACCAAATCTAAGCCTAACGATTTGAGGACTGGCCTCGACAACCTGCAACTCCATGTGACGGGAAATGGGAATCTCGCGATACAGGAAATCCTGTAGGAACTGTTCCGACGTCACGGAAACAGGATAGCCGGTTAGACGCATGGCTTTGGGCGGTCGGTAAACTCAGTTGTGATGGATTTTCGCGTTGAAAAGGACAGTTTGGGCAATGTGCAGGTTCCCGCGGGCGCCTATTGGGGCTCCCAAGCCGAGCGCTCGCGCAACCTGTTTCAGATCTCTGGCATAACCGAGCACCCCAGGATGATCGATGCGTACATCCTTCTCAAGAAGGCCTGCACCATCGCCAACGTCGAGCTAGGACTGCTCGACAGAGAGATCGGAGGGGCTATCGTCCAGGCCGCCGACGAGATCCTGGGCGGCAAGTTCAGAGACCAGTTTCCGGTGGATGTGTTCCACATGGGCGCCGGCACCAGCTTTAACATGAACTGCAACGAGGTGCTGGCCAACCGCGCCGAACAGATACTGGGAGGCAACCTCGGCGAGTACAAGCGAGTCAACCCAAACGACCACCCCAATTACGGACAGAGCACCAACGACACGTTCCCAAGTGCGATGCGCATCATGTCCAGGCTGCTGCTGGCCGATCTGTTCCCAGCAGTCGATGAGCTGGCCGAAGCGTTCGACGAGAAAGGCAGGGAGTTCGATGGCATCCTGAAGTCGGCAAGGACCCACCTGCAAGACGCCGTGCCTATCCGCCTCGGGCAAGAGTTCGCGGCCTACGGGGCGGCGGTGAAGAAGTCTCGCAGATGGCTAGAGTACGCCGCGAACGAACTCGAAGAACTTGGCATCGGGGGCAGCGCGGCCGGTACCGGCCTAAACACGCACCCCAAGTACCGGTTTCGGGTTATCGAGCTGCTGCGCGAATACACCGGTATTCCATTCCGGCCGGCGGAAGACCTCCGCGAGGCGATGCAATCCAATCTGGCGATGAGCGCGCTGTCCAGCGGCCTTCGCGTGCTCTGCCTGGAACTGACCCGTGTCTCAAACGACCTGCGTCTGCTCTGCTCCGGACCACTCACTGGCCTCGCGGAGATCGTGCTGCCAGCCGTCCAGCCCGGTTCCTCGATCATGCCTGGCAAGGTGAACCCTTCGATGGCCGAGAACCTGAGCCTGGTGCTGTTCCAAGTGCTCGGCCAGTGCCAATCGATCGACTACGGGGTGCAGGCTGGTCAACTAGAGCTGAACGTGATGATGCCAGGCATGGCCTTCTCATCTCAGTTCGGAATCCAGATTCTCACGAATACTCTGCGCACCTTCACGGCGAACTGCGTGAGAGGCATCAAAGCCGACGCCGAGCGTTGCGCCCACTACGCCGAGACTTCACCCTCGTTGGCGACGGCTCTCAACGTGTTCATTGGGTACAAAGAGGCGGCACAGGTCGTGAAGACGGCGCTTGCGGAAAAGAAGACCATTCCCCAGGTAGTTCGAGAGAAGGCTTTATTGGACGAGGACACGCTCAAGAAAGCTCTGGATCCGGCCCTGCTTACGGAGCCTGGTATTCCTGGTCAATAGCAATATCCTTAAGGTCTGGGCCAACTGCAAATCTCTCGTTTTACCGCTGGGAAGATTGTGGAAGACGTTACGCTGCCTTTACCCTCTTCCCCACGTTTCCCCCTTTTGAATCGGAATTCAAAAAGGGGAAACATCTCCGGAAAAGCTTTCAATCATCGACGCAAGGCGGCGATGATTGAAGGACTCGAATCTAAGAGATTCGGTAAGTCTCAGACTTTCGTAAAGTCAGCCAATTCGCCACATGGCGGCACAGCCGCCATGTGGCGAATTGCGTTCCGGAGATGTTTCTCCTTTTTGACTCCGGTCAAAAGGGAGAAACGTGGGGAAGAGGGTCAGACAGCCTCTCGTCGTCTACAGACCTTCGAAATGAAGTCCTGCGAACCTACTGCTCCTTTCAAAGCCCACCCAGAGGTTTCGCAATTTAGATAAGGCCGACGACCCTAAAGGCATGGTTGGCCGAACGACCCAAGCCCCAAAGTTGTATCTTCTTGTGAACTATGCGTCTCCGTCAACTCTTTGCCTTCATCGCGGCCAGCCTGGTCGCTACTGTCAACGCCCAATTCCCTGGGATGGGTCAGCTAAGTCACGCGCCGGACATTAAATACATGCCGACACTGCTGATGGAGACGCCTGTGCAACGCGATTTAGGCATTTCGCCAGAGGTGGCGCAAAAGGCTCAAAGCATCCTTCTCGAAGTTGGGATGGCGATGATGCCTTACATTGGAAATAGCGCGAAAGGCAGCCCGTCTCCCGAAAAGCAAAAGCAGATGACGCACGCTTTGATGCACGCGCTCGACGAAATGCAAACCCGAACGGCCGCCTTGCTCACACCACCGCAGCGGGTGCGTCTTCACCAGTTAACCTTGCAAGCAGAGGGTCCCACGGCGCTTCTTCAACCGGCGAATGCCAGCGCTGTTGGCCTCACGCCGCCTCAGAAAACTCGACTTAGCCAGATGATCACAGCTTCCAGCACCCAAGCGATGTCCGGCATGAAGAACTTTGACAAATCCAACCCGATGTCAGGATTCGGAGATGTGATGAAGCGACAGAAGGAGGCGCAGGCGGCTATGAACAGCCAGTTGCCGCACATCTTGACTCCCAGCCAGATGCGGAAATGGAATCAGATGCAGGGCCGGAAACTGCCAAATCTAAGCATGATGCCCGGCGGTTTAGGGATGTAGTCTCGGTACCGGCCAGAACGCTCTTAGAAATACTCTTCCAACCGCAAGCAGCTGGCCCTCGTCGGATCGGCGAACACATCGAGCGCTCGAATCAGTGCCGCAGCCGTATCGATACTCGTCACGCAAGGAATCCCATTCTCGATGCAAGCCCGGCGGATCCTCGCGGCCTCGCTCTCGCTCGTTTCGTTCAACCCGGGCGTGTTGATCATCAGACTCACACGCCCGCCCAAAATCAGGTCCAAGATGTTTGGCGAGCCCGCCTGGATCTTATTCACGGACTCGCATGGAATGCCAGCTTCCCGCAACGTCTGAGCTGTGCCGGGTGTCGCGGCGATCTGCTTTACGCTGGCATGCAGTCCGCGCGCGATCTCGGTGGCCGTCGCCTTGTCTTCGTTTTTTACCGTAATCAAGACCACGCCATCGCCCTTAAACGTGATGCCGCTGGCAACCATAGCCTTGTACAGCGCGGCCTCGTAGGTTCGGTCGATCCCAAGGATCTCCCCAGTGCTCTTCATCTCCGGGCCAAGGCTCGGCTCGACGCGCGCCAGCTTCTGAAAACTGAATACGGGCGCCTTGATGGCGTACAAAATCGGATCTGGCAGCTTCGGAACGCCCTCAAAAAACGCGGCTTCCGGTAGCACGGAGCCTCCTCGCGGATCGGCCTTGTCTAGCACCCACAAACCGCTCGAATAACCTAGCGCGCTCAGCTTGGAGCCCATCATGCACTTGGTCGCGAGATCGACCATCGGCACCCGAGTCACCTTGCTGAGATAAGGAACGGTTCTACTCGCTCGAGGATTGACCTCCAGCACGTACGCCTTCTCGGCGCCTTTTTCGTCCTGGGCGATCACGAACTGAATGTTCATCAGCCCCTTCACACCGATCGCCCGAGCGATATCGCAGGCTGAGCGAACCATCTGGGCCTGCACGTCTTCGCTAAGGCTCACCGGCGGATACACGGCCATCGAGTCGCCGCTGTGAACGCCTGCGCGCTCGATGTGCTCCATGATTCCAGGCACCAGCGTCGCCTCACCATCGGAGATCACGTCGACCTCCGCCTCCTTGCCAAGCAGATATTTGTCGACTAGCACTGGCTGGCCAGGGTTGGCGTCCTCGGCTTCCTTATAGAAACCTTCGAGCTGCTCCTCGCCGAACACGATCTCCATCGCCCGTCCGCCCAGCACAAAGCTAGGCCGGACCAGCACTGGGTAGCCGACCTCGGCAGCCGTTACCTTAGCGTCTGCAAGCGAACGCACCGCGCGCCCCTTAGGCCTTGGGATGCCAAGACCCTCTAACAAAGCGTCGAACTGAGCGCGGTCTTCGGCCTTAGCGATCGCCTCAGGCGAAGTGCCTAAGACCTTCACTCCAGAACGCTGCAACCCCTCTGCTAGGTTAATGGCCGTCTGCCCGCCGAACTGGCACACCACGCCGATCGGGTTTTCGTGGGCGATGACGTCCAGCACGTCTTCCAACGTGACCGGCTCGAAGTACAGCCCGTCGCCCGTGTCGAAGTCAGTGCTTACCGTCTCAGGGTTGTTGTTGACGATGATCGCGCGGAACCCGATCTCTCGCAAGGACCACACACAGTGGACGCAGGAATAGTCGAACTCAATGCCTTGGCCAATTCGGATGGGTCCAGAGCCAAGGACGAGCACGGTATCTGGCATTCTAAGCTCATATTGTAGATTCTTAGCCCTCTCCACCGCTTGGCCGGTTCAATCTTCCCTCCGGTTTGGGCGCGAGCGGGCTGTTTTTCTTGATATAGGCGATCAGAGCGTCGATGTCCAGCAAGCCGGTGTCCAATCGCTTCCCGCTCGAGTTCTTCAACACGTCGTGAGCGTCGCCTCCGTTTGAAGTGAAGTTCAAGAAGCAGATCGCGTAAGACTTGGCTGGATCGAGCGGCTGCCCATCCACGACCACGTTCGACACCCGGCTTCCCGGCGGCTGAGACATATCGAGTCGGTAGGACGTGTCCCTAGAGGGGTTCAACAACCCACCCATCTTCCCTTCCTTGGCCACTCCCTCTTCAAGCGCGCGCTTGAGTTCGTCGCCGCTTAGGGTTAGAACCGTCAACGTGTTGTTGAAAGGCTGAACGGAGATCGCCTGTCCGTAAGTGATCTTTCCGGGCTGGAGGTCGGAGCGAACGCCGCCGCTATTCACGAACGCGGCCACCGCGCCCGCTTGGCGAGTCGCATCCAGCATGGAGTCCGCGATCACGTCCGCCATGAGCGACTCAGGCCCGCCTCTTCCGATCTCCACGCTGGTTTCGCCGATCGCCGCATTGATCTGGGCCAGCATGGGCTTTTCAAACGCGGTGATCTCGGACTTGACCACCGGGTCTTCAGGAATCGATTTGTCGATCACAATCGGCTTCGCGTCGAACACCCTGACTACGTGCCCAGCGCCATCGAACGAGACTTTGAACCGGCCAAGCACCTTTCCCCACTCCCACGACTGGACTACGTAGGCGTCCTGTCCGTCGGCATTCTTGACTAGGGTGGGATAAGGGCCGACGGCCTTCGGCCAGCCGGGGAGCGGTGGCGTTCCCAAAGGTGTATGACTGTGGCCGCCGACTAGAAGCTGAACGCCGTGAAGATGGCGCACCAGATCTTGCTCGTCGTCGTACCCCACGTGGCTGACCACGATGATCTTGTTGATCCCAGTGCGCCGAAGCTCATCCACGCTCATCTGAACGCTCGACGTGAGCTCGAGCAGCTTCACATTCGGCCCGGGGCTAGAGATGTTGACCACGTCTGGCGTGATCGCGCCCACGATGCCGACCTTCTCTCCACCAACGGTGAGAACCGTGCTCGGCTCGACCAAACCTTTCAGGGCCGGTTCGGTGCTGAAGTCGAGGTTGGCGCACACAATCGGAAAATCGGCCGCCTTCACAAAGTTAGCCAGCGTCACAGGCCCCTTATCGAACTCGTGGTTCCCTAGGCATGCGGCCTGGTAGCCCATGGTGTTGAGCATGGCGACGTCGGCGAGCCCGTCGTAAACGTTGAAAAACATCGTCCCCTGAAACGTGTCGCCAGCGCTGAGAAGCAACACATTCGGGTCGGTGGCGCGAAACCGTTTGATCAGAGTCGCTTGCCGAGCATAACCGCCATATCCAACCTTGCTGATTACTGCGCCCTCGACATGCGCATGCAGATCGTTGGTGTGCAAGATCGTCATCGTAATCGGCTGATCGGCGGAAGCAAACCCAAAACCAGCCAGAAACCCAAGCAATAACCCCAGTTGCCCCATCGCCCTCTATTTTGCCGCACGGCGTCAAGTCGGCAAAGGAGGTTAGGAACCTACGGGGGTTAGGGACAAGGATCCAACTTTCTCAAAGTCAGCCAATCCGCTCTCCTTAGACCGAACCATCCCTCCGGAAAGGCTAGCGTGCGAGCGGGTTCCGAGCGAAGCGAGGATCCCGCGAGCACTTAAAACCTTTTGCTTCGCTGCGCAAGCGGAGAAGCATAGAGCCCAAAGGCGTCCCCCTTAGACCTAAGAATCTTCAAAAGGCCGTTGGCAAGCACTCTTCGACTTCTCGCAAAACGCAAATGTTTGAACCAAGCTTAAAACCCCGTCCTATCTAGACGGAACCATCCCTCGGGAAGAAGCTAGCGTGCGAGCGGGTTCCGAGCGATAGCGAGGATCCCGCGAGCACTTAAAACCTTTTGCTTCGCCGCGCCAGCGGCGAAGCGTAGAGCCCGAAGGGCGTCGAATTCGGATTCAACAAACCTTAGGAGGACGCTCCGCACCCTAAGCCGAAGCCGCAGAACCTTATTCCGTGACTCGCATACTGCGAGCAGGCTCGGCGTTCACAAAATCCCAGTTGTCGCAATCGAGCCTTCGGCAGTGGATCATGCGCTGGAACGAGCCATCAGCCGTTTCAACCTCCGCCACATCCGCGAACCTGCACCCCAAGCACATTTCAGGTTCCAAGAGCCGAACAACCTTCAATTCCTTTGCCATCCAATCCACCATCGAAAGCGCATCCTTTACGCTCTCAGATGATCAAAGTCTCGGTAGTAAAAGGGTGGGCAGACTTGAGAGGATTGCCAGGCTTGTGGGAACCCCGTGGGAACACTGGGACGCTTGACTTGGAGACTTGAAGGCGCCATACTGACCTTCTGTTCGCGGGTGTAGCTCAGTGGTTAGAGCGCCGGCCTGTCACGCCGGAGGCCGCGGGTTCAAGTCCCGTCATCCGCGCCAATCGCCTAGCGTGCCGCGATAGCTCAGTTGGTAGAGCATAGCACTGAAAATGCTAGGGTCCCCGGTTCAAGTCCGGGTTGCGGCACCACTCCTTCTAACCTAACTTGGCCCTTTTCGGCCACACCTTTTGGAGGAGCTTCTCCACGCTACACACTTTCCGCACACTTTTCGTCTCTGGACTATGTATACAGAGAAGAGATGCAGTGGATTGAGAAGAGACCCAAGAACCCGGACGCCAACATCAAAAAGACGGTGGAAGGCTGGAATGTCAGGGTCAAGTTTCTCTTGCCCAACCGCAAGGTCTTTGACCGCCATGCATCAGCTTCCTCACGGACTGAGGCTCGAAAAATACGGGACGACTTCTATGCGGCTTTCAACGACGGCGCACTAGAAATCTTCGCTGAAGCGGAACGGTCCTTTCTCCCGCCTGACCGTCCCCAACTCACGCTGCAACAACTGGCGACAAAGTGCCGAGACGAGTGGTGGCCCGCCCGGGGCCGCTCAGCTGACATCGCCGATCAGTACTACCAAAAGATCGCCACCTACTGCATTCCTGTCTTGGGTGCCGACAAGCCCATCGATCAAATCACCCCGGATGGTTGGGACTCGATTCTCCAACATTTAGGAAGTGTTACGACCCAATTCTCAAAGCCCCTCTCGGCTTCCACCATCCGCAAAGTGAAGGCGTGCCTATCCTCGGCTCTAAGCTGCGCGGTTTCGCAGAAATATCTGCTTGTGAATCCGCTCCGGGGGCTTCCCTACAACCCCAATCCTCTCTCGGAGGCTGACAGATTGGGCTCGAGCGTTGAAGAGATCGCGGACGACGAAGCGCCGGCGAAGCGGATGCTGTCTGACGAGGAAGCGCGGGAACTCTTGAAGGCATCTAAAGATTCGATCATCAGGCCGATGATCGTCCTGCAACTCGCCTTTGGCTTAAGGATTGCGGAAGCGCTTGCCGTTCAGTGGTCAGACTTCGATTGGCAGAAGAAGACGCTCAAGGTTCGCTATCAGGTCAAGCGGCGAAAGAACCCGAAATGGAAGGTGGGAAGCGGCGAACCTCGCAGTCTGTTGCAGCGGGTGAAGTATCTGAAGTCCAAAGCGGGCAACCGGGACATCTATCTGTTTGATGATGCGCTCGAACTCCTCAAAGCTCTTCAAATTGGCCAAGGAGAGGCGCTTGTGTGCCCGAGCGAGAAAGGTGGCCCGATGGAGCCGAGGAACGCTCAACGGGCATTCTCGGCGGTTTTAGAGGCATCGAAAGTCAAGAGTGAAAAGCCAACAACCCACTCACTTCGTTCTTGGCGAATTTCCCACTGGGCAAATGTTGTGGCTCTGCCGGCAAGCCAGTTGCAGCGATTGGCAGGGCACACGCGCATCGAAACGACACTTAGATATTACGTACGGGGTGACACGGATTCCTTGCGGCAGTGGCTCGACGGCCGCGCCCTGCCAGTATCGCCGCTCGGTTCGCCCGCTCTTCCTCCGTGCGTTCAGAAAGAAAAGCGTCAACCTGTTCGATCGGGATAAGGAGGGAATTCGTATCCAAGGCTGTGAAGGGGTGTATCCACCCCTTCCTTATCCACTTCTCTACCGTCGAAGCGCTGTGACCGAGCAAAATCCCAAACTGTCGAGCCGTGATGAGCTTTAAGGCTCGGATCTCTCGGGGATCTGTGATGCCGTTTCCGCTGACTGACCTTGGCATACAAACTCAATATTCGTCAGGCAAAAGGACGGTCGTGGCTGTTCGTTCCGCATCGGTTGAAATCCAAAATGTTGCTCCTCTGCGGTCACAATATTTTGAAAGCACTCGCCCTCCGTAGCTTATGGCGTCGTCATTGGCGATCGCGTCCCGTTTAGATATGTTTCCCCAGTCACCCCGCGTGTGACGCACAAGAGCCTCCCAAGCATCGGCGTTGTCAATGGAGATCAATGCACTTTGGGTGAAAACTATATGGCCAAGATGAAAGGGTTTGGAAAGTCCCATTAGTGTTCATCCCAATGCTCGTCGGCGAGCTTGATCTCGGTGTATTTGTGCAGAGTCTCGGTGATGATCCAGAAACCTTGCTTGTTGCGATCCCGGTAGAAGCCGATAACCTGGCCCTCGTCCCGGACGCAGTGGATGTTCCTCTCGGCGATGCGGCGAGTAACGTCGCCCCAATCGCCACTCGAATATAAGGCGATGGCTACGCGGACGTCGTCAAACACCAAGACTTCCTTGGCTCTGCGCGACCAGTAGGTCGTGCCGACGGTCATTTCGGTTTGAAACATTTTGAGATTCTCCTTAGGCCCAAAGGCTCCTTCCAAAGAATCGCTGGCCCGAGAGGTCCTGATCACGTTGGGCGGTTGATCTTTAGGAGAAGCTAAAGATCACACTGGGATCTTCTTAAGCCGTTTGATTCGGCGCTCTCCAGTGTCAACACTGTTGGCTTCTAAAATCCAAACCCGTCTGCAGATTGGAAAGCAATCTTTCTGTCGTTCAAGCTTGCACTGAAGTGTGCCCTTGCAACCGAGCCATCACTCCAAACCTTGTTCGTTGTTTATGGTCTGCTTATACATAGTGAGCATCGTCTCCGTTCCATCACCTCGCGTAAACCACCATACGAAAAAGTGGTGCTTAGACATGCGTGCAAAAACTGACCCCATGTTTTCTCCCTCCTCGGCGATGCGCGTCCACTGCGACAGTAACTTGTTGGGGCGTTCACTTGCAAAGAAAGTCCTAAGCTGTCCGTTAGTCTCCAAACCCAGGTGAACGAGCCACCTGACCGAGTCCACAGCTTCCTGGATAGGCACATTCTCGGCGAACACCTCATGCACGATAGACTGGAAGGAGAAAGCCGTAAGAGGCCCATCAGGATCGCTTCTAGAAGCCGAAGAAACAAGTTCTTTCTGAAGTTCGCTCACCTGATGATCGATGTCCGCGATGGCCTTTGAAATCTCAAGGAATCTCCGCTCCCATGATCGCGAAATCTTTCGATTCGACTTATACACCCACGCTCGGGAAACTGAATTGAATGAGTGCTGAAGTGAAGTGACGATCTGCACTTCTACTTTCGCCTCCTTTGGGAGCATAACCGTCCAGCCGAACTCTAAGACTAGGTGGCGGGCCTTGTAGCCGTTTCGAGCGATGTCATCCCTGCTCAAGATTTTAAACTTCTTGAAACCTTCCTGGGTGACGAAATACGAATCGACGACATCTATTTCTGGCTCAGTTGAGACAATAACTCGCATCCCAGCAATGTCTTGCATCTCTTCGATGGGGATGCGCTCCTCCTGCTGCTTAGCCAGGGCGCTCGCAAAGCTTTTTAGGCGGGTGGTTACCGCTTGAATATTGATGCCTTGCAGGTCTTCTCGAAAGAAACGAAAGTCTAGGTCAAGCTTCTGGAGAGCTCGGTCGTAGGGACGACAAAACGTTGTGTAATCTTGCTCCGTCAAACTCGCTCGCCTCTTACTGAAATCTTAGCCGGTTGAAGTTGTGCATGTCAGCCGAAATCGTCCGAAGCCTTTACAATCAACCGCACCGAAACGAATGCGATCGATTCGCACGCTTGCGATCAGAGGAAGTTGTATCGAGGACCAGCCGTTTGAAAAAGTAGAATCATCCTGTAAGACAAGTCTGACCAGCTTACGAGGAACTAATTACTTCAACCAGGTCCGCAAGGGTGACTTCCCCACCTACGCCAAGAGCTCGAATGACATCCAGAAAGTCGACAACGTCGATCCGTTGCCGCGCTTGCTCAACTTTGTTCAAAAACTGACCTGACTTTCCGATCTGCAGCGATAGTGGCCGCTGATCGAAACCGGCTTCTTCTCGGGCCTTCCGAAGCCACTTTCCCAACCGCTCATATTCGGGCCGCGTGTTCAGCACCGCGGAGCGAGGCGAGGGTTTACGTTGAGCATTTTTCTCGCCTGCCATCTAGTTGAACGATGGCGCGAGTATGTGTGCCAATTTGGCACACATATGCTAAAGTAGCACACATGATTTGGTCCGCGGTGAATGAAGGCCTCCCAAATATCCAAGTGTTTGATAGGGAACTGACCCGAAGAATGTTTCTCTATGGCAACGCATGGCTTGCCGTTTCCTTGCTTGTCTCGGGTTGTGGCGGGAGTGGTGGCGGCTCCTCTACATCCTCTCGAAGCTACACAAAGGTCTCTATCGATCCAAGCGTCATCACCGGCTCCGGCCTTACGGCCACCACCGTCTATCAGGTAAAGGTCCCGATCACCTCGACTACGCAGGTGCTCGCATCGCCCACAGACGTTCATCACGTTTGGGTTCTCGATGGAACTGGTGCGCTTCGGGGGATGGCCTTGTCTATTCCGAAATCACCGACACTCGTCAACGCCACCTCGACATTGAACGCCGCCCTTTTTCTAACCCCGGGAGTCCACATACGTGATCCTGAGGAAGCTGCAAAACGCATTGCCTACATGGCGGCACGATCGCCGTATCAGCAAGCTTTGGCTTACCTTGCGACAAATCTGCCGGCCCAAACATTTGCGACGCTACTGTCTTCAGATACGTACGTTGCGCTGTTAACCGCCTGCATTCGTGATTTCATGTCGACTTACTCGGTGTTGCCAAGTGGCTTGCAGAATGGCTCAACGAGTGATCTTTTCGCCGTCAGTGCGAGCAAGGCATCTGGGCCGGTGACAATGTCCAATAACGCTTGGCGAGCGCTTAAAGTTGACCGTGTCGACTACGACGCTTCGGGCGCCATCCTCCGCACTGTCGCGGTTCGGCACTACCCGCCCACGATCATGGGAGGAGTTTCCCCAGCAACGTGGGGAACGCTCTTTAGCATCGGCAAGGCAGACGTTGAAACTGACAGCCTGTCTATCGACTTCACGACAGCCGCCAAGTCTGAATACTGGGTGCAAGGTCCGGGTTTTCAGGCGGCAGAAACGCCACCTGCCTCGGTCAGCCCCTTGGCTGTTGATGCCTGGGGAATTAGCCTTGTGCTCTACGTCGTTTTTCCGCTGCTCGACATTCTCTTCTTTGCCCTGGGAGAAACATTTAACGACGGATCCGCATTCAAGGTTGCCGAAACACTCTACAGCCTCGTCGGCGATACCCAAGCTGCCAGCGCTGTGTCCACTGCTACGACATTGTCGGCTAAGTTCGAAGCGACCGTTGACTTCTTCCTAACAACGGTTAGTCAAGCCATTGAGTACAGCACATTCGTTGACGTCGGTATGTACACGTTGGCTGAACTCGAAGCAATGTCCGCGCTTTTGGCAGGTCTCGAGATCCTAAGCTCAGTGTTCGGCATTGCAGCCGCTGGTATGGCCGCAGCGAACTTGGTCGTGGTCTTCGATCAGTGGGGGCAATACTGCCCCTGCGAACATGCCGACATCCTTTCAACCGGTGTAGGGTCGGTGACGGTCGGATGAATCGCCTAACTTTGCTTCTCGTAGCGCTACTCATTGGGTGCCTCGGCTGTGGCGGAAACCAACGCACAAGCCCTCAGAGCGATTCGTCCAAAGGGACCCTTACCTTCAAGATTCGCTGGCCCAAAAAAACCCGCCTAATCCCAGCGTCTTCCCAGAGCATCGTCGTCACGGTTTATGCTGGAATCAAACTTGTCGGCAAGGGCACTGCTACGCGGCCGGCTGCCGGCCAGACGACAAGCACCGTCGAGATCCCAGGCCTTCCCTCAGGCACCGAAACCGTCTTTGCAAATGCCTACCCAACGACGGATGGGACTGGAGCTTCCCAAGCGACGGGCCAGAAACAGATCACTATTAACCCTTCAACAACTGCCTCGGTCACGTTGTCGATGAGCTCTACGGTGGCAACCCTTTCGGTCACGCCGAATCCACTCCAACTGAACGTGGGTTCTCAATCGCAGCTTATGGCCAGTGCGGCTGACGCGGGCGGAGATATGGTCTTACTAACCTCAGGAACACTCGAGGAGCCACTCACATGGTCATCAAGCGATGCCACAATTGCTACTGTCTCTGGCGCCTCGGTCACGGCGACAGTTACCGGAGTGAAGGCTGGCACGGCAACCGTTTCAGCGAGCTTTAGGGTCACCGACGGTGGAACTACAGTTTCAGGAAGTGCAACAGTCACGGTGGGTGCTGCACTTCCGACTACCTACCACATTGTCGACCTAGGAGCACTTGGGGGAGGGTCAAGCTTTGCCACGGCGCTCAACGAAAACGGCCAGGTGACAGGAACGTCCACGACAAATCCAATGGGCGGCAATGCTGGAGACGCCTTTATCGCAACCGCGGCAGGCATGACGGACCTCGGAGATTGGCAAGAGGAAAACAGTATTGAGGGCAACGGGATCAATAGCGCCGGGAGCGTCGTTGCTACCTGGAACGACGGGGCGGGATCTTCCGGCGTTCTGCTCTACTCCAATGGGAGCGTCACCCCAATTGGAAGCGGAAGCCTCCCGACGTGGCATGGACACGGGATCAACGCAAGCGGTTCGGTTGTGGGAACCGAGTTGTTCGTTGGCAATAATCCTCCGACCGGCTTTCTTTACTCCAACGGCGTTATTTCGACCTTTCCAAATTACGCGATCAACGCGATTAATGATTCCGGCCAGATGGCTGGTGTTGCCTCGCCAAATAACCACCTTGTGATCCTCACCGCAAGCGGCCAGGTGACAGACCTCGGCACAATGCCAGATGGCACAACCGTCACTCCCGCAGCGATAAACGCCAATGCCGGGATCGCCGGAACCACAAACGCGTCGCATGGCTTCCTGTATGCGAAAGGCAGTTTTGTCGATCTTGGTGTTCTGCCTGGATTTACTTATTCTGAGGCGTTGGGGATGAATGCCTTAGGGTATGTCGTTGGCGACGCGTGGACCGGCGCAACATATCACGCCTTCGTCTATTCAAGCTCAGTTGGTATGCAAGACCTCAATTCGCTAACGGACTCCAGTGGCAAGGGGTGGCTCCTGAAATCGGCTGTCGGAATTAACGGTTCGGGGATGATCGCGGGAACAGGGATCACACCTCAAGGCTCGACACATGCGTTCTTGGCACTGCCAAATCCCTAAGCAAGCGAGCTTGTTTCACGGAGCAGGTTGGTAATTCCCTAGTCCTGGCTGGAGAGACCGACGGTAGGAGAGAGCGTTCTTTCACTCCAAGCTTAGTCGCGCCAAGTGATTGTTTGCGGCATAGGTAACCTTCCCTCCGGGTAAGGGGCTGTTTGCCGTCAAAAGCCTGGAGGTGAAGGAGAAATGTGTGCAGCTATCCCCCACCTCTGATGTTCGAAGCGTCAGCGCTTCCGAGCTTAACCCCAGTCTAGACCTCAATGTTCATGACCTCATGATGCGGGCCACGGCCCGATCACGCGACCGGACCATGCTTCGCGATTTCCTCGCCATAGAGTCGATGGCGGGGTACATCAAGATCGCCTGCAGCCCTCTTCGTGCGTCGAACGTTTGCTATGGATTTGCTGATGATCTGATTTGCCAGTTGTCGACGATGTTCTCGTCGGCTGACTAGCTTTCTACGCCCTTTCAATTGTAAGGGCGTTCTTCATTCCTCGGTGCAGATTGCATAGAAGAACCGCTAAGGTGATCTGTCAGTTAAGTCACCGGATCTGAAACTTTTGAAATTAGGTCAAAATCGATCCCAATCGTTGGGGCCGCCTCGGCATTGGTGCTAATCGCTGATCGAGCGAGAGTCCCAGTCAATGGGAAGTGTCCTGGAAAAAGATTTCTGCGTCAAATTCTATCGCTGTCCAGACGTGACAAGGAATTTTCTTGAGCGCTTTGCGTTCGCTCTATCGGAACCTTGCCGTGGTTTTGATAGTGGTCAAATGGATCGTTAGCTTCTCCTAGGTTCAGCCAATCAATCGGCGAACGGATGAATTTGTGGGACGCTTCCGCATGACCCTCAACTCCTTTGTAACAGTAGCCGTAGTAGGCAGGAGCTAGTTCAGATCCAAGTTCGACCAACGGATCGCGGTATTGGAAGCCCAGAGAAGTAAGCCTCGACACCGACTTGCAATCAGGGTCAAATATTGCTATGAATTCCGCGCCTCGGACAAGAGCCCACGATTCGAGGAGAATGTTCATCAAGGGCACCAGATGCTTTTTAACCGGAACTTGATCGTCTGCAATTCGTTCGACGAAATCGCGGGCCACGTATTTTTGGTCCAAATCGGCCTCCCCGATGCCAAGACCTACTAATCGGTCATCCAGATAAAGCGCCGCTTCAAAACGATCAGCCATTTCCCGGTAGTATGGAATTCGCGTAAACTCATCCCACTCGAATCCGTGGTCGCCAGCGATCAGTTCTCCTTTACCATTGCGCCAGGTCGCTTTGAACGATTCTAAAGCCTGATCATCGATCATCGTGACCCTCAGATTTCCAAGAATTCCCCGTTCCCAAGCATATTTAGACGCCTTCCGTTCGGCCTCCCGAATCCAACGGCTTCTAAGACTGAACCATTTCAAAGCTTCGCTTGACTGATCCTTTTTTCGTTCAGAATCATATTCTTCGGCTTTGGCATGAATCTCGACGACAGAAGGAGACATTGGAGTTTCCGACATAACGTTCACTTGTGGTGCATAGCTGAAAGGAACACTTCTTAGAATGAGTGCGCCAGGCATTATGGGCAGCCATTGAAAGGACTCAGGCGCGTACCATCTTTCGATTAGTCGACGATCTTCAGCCGTCGCACGGGTTTTCGATCGGAATTCGTCGATCGCCTTGTAGAAAGCCTCTCCTGCGGGAGCGCGCGGACGCTTACCGGGCTGGTTACTCGCGACGAAGGCGGCATACAACGAACAATGAACTGACTTAGCATCGTCGATTGTGCGAAACAGGTTCGCGATTTCATGGAATGCGTCGGAAGCTAAGGTCGCTGACTTTCCACCCATCAACTCAATCCATGCTTGAAGAAATCTGGCTTGAACGAGAGCCCACGTGTCACCTGTAAATTGAATGGCCGGTTGCGCTTCATAGGTCAGTATTCGACGCGCCTCGTCGAGGTCGTTGCCACAGAGAAGTACGAAGGCATATCCCAAGCACGCGTACATCATCTCTTGCGAGGTCCGGATTTGCAATGCTAAGTCCTGCCTAACCACCCTGGCGAGATCCCGCATGTCTTCGATGAGCCGCGCGTAATGCTCGATCGCTCTTTGATAGCCTTCAAGATAGTGGATTAGCCGGCCGGAATTGACTCGTATGCGAAACCGGTCTAGTGCTAAACCAATAGTTTCGCCGGAAACAGGCTCACCTAAACAGACCTCCAAAGATTGTGACAGGATGTAGGTTTCTCTGAGTAATTTATCCCAGGACTCCGCGCTCAGAGGAGGAATGTCTGCCACATCCGCCTTTAACTTAGCCACCATAAGGTTCGCGTCTATGTTCCAGTCGTATCGACTTTTTAGTCCCTTTCTTTGAAGCTCACTCTTAAAGAAAGTCAACGTATCTCGGGCATCTTTCGCATTTCCATTGTAGTCATACGCCATTGATCCATAAAGGCAATAGAGAAAGACGCTGGCCTCTAACTTTGTAGGATCAGCAATCGATTGACTTGTTTCGAGAGCAATCTTGCATTGATTGGCCAGCGTATTCACAGGGCTCCATGCATCTAGGGCCTGATACGCCATCTCGCCAAAATTCGCCAGAGCTTCTAAAGAAGATCCATGCCGCTTCGGTAACGTTTCGATAAGGATGGGGGGAGCTTGATACCAGCTACCCGCTGCGTTATGCTCGGCTACATCTACCACGTATGGCCGCAAGTGATTTGATCGGGCAACCACATCGGCGTAAGACCATGCCAGCCCTTGGGAAGCGACAGTCCGTAGATCAGCCGCCAAGCAATCCAACTCAGAAAGATACCGACGAGAGGAAAGCTCTTCGGCTCGCAAACGATGGCGCAGATCGATGAGGCGCTCGTCAGGCTCTTTACTCTCTTTGCGGTTGAGCCACTCCGCGGCTCTTCGATGGGCTATCTGACGGTCGAACTCTTCATCCTTCGCGTTGTATGGCCAATTGTCCCCAAGTTGTCCAGGTTGGTATAAATCAAGAACGGTTCGATGCGACAACCTGGGCCAAAATTGGCCATCTAAATTTGCGATATGAAATAGATAGTTGAAGTGCGGCGAAACCCTTCGATTTTTTAGGTGCTGAGGAAGATCCCCGAGAACCTTAAATGCGAACGTCTTCCATTCTTCTGAGCGGATATTTTCAAACCGTGGATCGATGGCGGCAATCGCTAATAAACGACAGAGAACCATACGATCAAAGCTTAGGTTTTCTTCTATATCTCGCCCGTACTCTATAACGTTGCGGTAGAGACGTCGACGCAATCGTGCTCTAGCGTCGTCGAGGATTCGCATGCGCGATTTTTGTTCACCATCGGTGTCATCTTGACTGCCTTGAAAGCGGTCGGCCCATGCCTCAACAGCAGTCTTTGCAGAGCGAAGGTCTGGGCCTTGCGAAGACTGCTGCGACGAAACCAGACGGCGCACGACTTCATCGAACTCGTGAAATAATTTGCTCGATTGCTTTGGCAGGGCTGGTCGGTTAATGAGTTCGTGAAAAAGTCCGAGTGTTAGCGAGTCTCCCATTAACCTACACGCCGAGTCATTTTCGAAAAAAGCTCGAAGGTAAGAAACTGATTTATCTCGGTAGTCAGGATGTAGCGACAATTCGTTTCCAAACGCTCTCTGTGCATCCTCGCATCCTACAGAAAAAGCAATTCCCTTTCTGGATGCCTCGTACCTTACTTCTTTAATTGCATCACCAAAAAAAGGGATAAGGGATACTTGCGACGTAAAGATAATCCGAACTTGAGGGAAAATTCCTCGTAGTTCATCGTAGGGCTCCGCCTTAGATAAAGCGCGCAACTGACGGTTCCACTCAGCTACCTCACGCCGATCGGAAACAAGGCGTTCGGCATCGTTTACAATGATCGCAAGTAACGAGCTTTCTCTTCGCAGCTTTATCGCCACCTGATCTAGTTGGCTAAACTCGGTGCTGAATTTGAGAGTTGCCGGAAGACGGTCCAACACATCATGAATGCTTGACTCAAGGTGAGAGACTTCTAAGCAAAATCTAGGAATGGGTGATGCTTCGCCAATCCAATTGCGAACGGCCTTCTGCACAGCAACCGTCTTTCCGCAGCCCGATCTACCACAAAGAGACCAGACCGTCTGGTTCTCTGATTTTTTCAAATTCAGAGCGCGTTCGAAAAAATCAACAATCTGTTCCTGGCGAAAAAGACTCAATAAGGTGGGCGGCGGCCCAGAGAGCAGGTTCTGGAGTTCCGAGTTCATGCTCAGGAGTGCCCACCTCCGAAGGTCTTGGCGATCCAGCTATTTTCGGGTCCTCCCCGCAGGGCTCTTAACCGTTGTTTGCGATAAACGACTGTCGCCAAAAAAAACACAAATGCTGCCGAAAAAACAGTGGAGGAAATGCTCGTGATGAGATCCACAATGCCATAGTCGTTTACGACATGCATCCATGTGGGATGCGCTGACTTTGGTGAAGCATCCTGGACCTTAAGCCACTTGAATGCGCCACTGTGGACAGCGAAGGCTGCTGTCATAACCCCCAGGGCCAAGACATACTTGCTTCCGTCATTTGTCGGCACTTACAGTTTAACCCCCGCAATCGTCCTTTTCTCCGCCTCTGATTCAGGTTCCAAACCAAGAAATGTTCTGTGCAGAACCGCGATTGACTTTGGCCAGTCAATCTTGTCTGCAAAGGGATACGCCATGAGGATGAGGGGTACCTCTTCTCGGTCATCTGCCAACGAAGGTTGGACGTAGGTGTCGCTCACCATCAATGCACCACGATTCTTGAAGAAACCGAGACGCCGCTCTCGCAAGTCGCGCTCTTCGCCATCAACGAGCCAAGGTCGTTCACATTCAAAAAAAATTGCGTTAATGCCGACTCCATGACTTTCAAGGTCAGACTTACATTGAGCAATTCCAAAATCTATAAGAGCGGATCCGATACCCAGTTTCCGGAAGGCAGGTTCCACTGCAAGGTAAATGAAGAACCCGAGCTGGCTTGCGACGTCTGCCGAGAAATATCGAAAACCAGCCAATCGGCCTTCCAACTCGGCCCCCGCGAAGTGACGGTAATGTCCCGTCGCCCTTCCAGCCTCCACTAGTCGGCCGGATGCCACCGTCGCGATTTCATGAAGCGGCTCTCTCTCTTCCCTAGGAAACGATTCGACATAGAATTCGAGCGCAGGCCAAAACAGCGGGTCGTCCATCGACTCGATAAGCCTGATAACGACATCACTTCGTAGATTGGATCTCGCCATAGGTAGCTAGCATAACAAAGCGGCGAGCAAAACGTACGACGCTGATGATGCTTTTGTGCTCATTTTGCACTATTGAATGATATCCCTTTGGGTTAGAGGGGATTCAACACGCTTCGATAGCGAACCACTTTTTCCTTCTACGCGACTGGACAGTGTCGTCTGAAGGCCCTACCGTGCACAAATAAACTTTTTCTTAGGGAATTTCATTCGTCGTACTCGCTGAAGCTCGGTGAGGTGCGCGTGCTAGAGGAACAGTCGAACCCTAGCCGTTTGTGACCTGTTCCTGACAAGCTCATAGGGGAACTGATTACAATGGCCCAACGAAGCTGTAAAATCCTACGCTCGTCCGTCCGGATGAGAATTTCTTTGTGGTCTACACAAGGTGCAGCCAGAGCGACACGATCAGGACAAGGAGCAGAAAGAGCGCGGCATAGAGCTTGATGGATTCGATAACCATGTCGCGCCCAGCTTGGATATCGGCAAGCCTCGCACAGCGGCGGCATAGCACTCGCATTCCATAGCGGCGGTGCTGCTGCACCAGTTGCTTCGGGGCATAGCGAAACCGAACCGACCCGCCAGTCGGGACCGATCGTCGTTGGCGTCGCTCATGTGGATCTAGCTGCATGCCGCAGCGGTAACAGAAACTCATACCTTCAATCAATCGAGAAGCGAACCAACAGTCAACTTTCCACTCTTTCGAAGAACAAAAGAGAAGTTATCGTTCTGCGATCAGGGCGAAAAGGGACGCAGTCAATGAGCCGAGCTATCGCTTGAAAGATGGCTATCTACCGCCTTGCAACTACCAATTTCGACAACGACCCGAGCGGTTTGGAAGACCCAATTGATCCTGTGGTGACGCAGGAAACGATCTTTGGCACGGCACCTTCCGTCGGCGACTTTCTCAAAGAGCTCGCCCGCTATCCAAAAGAACTGCCCGTCTATGTGAATGGAGAAGGCTGGCTCACAACCATAGAGCTTGTCGATCCAACTAACGCGGAACCGTTTCAAGCGGTAACTACTGACCTTCATGTGGTGATTGGCTGATGGCTGAGGAGGTAAGCGCTCCATCTCTTTTCAACCTTGGTCAGCTCTTCATCACGTCAAACGCTCAAGAGCAGATCAGCGAGACTGACGTCTTCCGAGCACTCGATCGCCACGCGGCTGGAGATTGGGGCGAGGTGGGCCTGGAAGACTGGCAGTTAAACGACCAAGCTCTCATCGAAGGCTCCCGACTCCTGTCTGTCTATTGGAGCATGTCGCGCAAGCGCTTCTGGATTATCACAGAAGCCGACCGATCCTCCTCAACAGTTTTGATGCCGGAGGACTACTGAACCCGATTCCGAGCGGAGCCACACCGGCTTCGCTTTTTTTCTGAAGCTTTTCACTTCGATTTAATTAGTGCGCTTTTAGACTGGAAATACAACATTGTCAAATATCGTTCTCTGACGAGTATCTTTTTTGTGACCTACACACTCGCTCAGCAAAGTAGTGTGTATGAACACCAAATATCCCTCTCACCGCAGGCGGCCGGCTGCTGTCCAAAACCGGGTCTTGTCACACATGATCCATATTCCCCGCTATAGCTTTAGGGGGATGTCGCGCTTAGCTCGTGACGCAAACGTTTCCAAATCGGCGCTGAGCCGATTGCTCCACTCGCAAGGGGAGCCTGAGTATTCGGTCATCTACAAGGTAACTGAAGCCCTCTCTAGAGTTCGCGGAACACCGCTTGATTTGAGAGAGGTCGCCGTCTCCATCGGTGATTCTTACCCAACGCCTTGCACCTGCAGCCTCTATGGTTGCCGGTGCCTTCCGCCTTGGGCTTACACCAAAACAGGAACCTTGCGACCGGACTGGATCGGCATTAAGCCTGGCACTTGGACGAGCAACGGACAGGTCCGAGATTTACATAACTAACCACACTAACCATTTAATTTTCATTCTTATGCATTCCAAAACCATGTACCACTCGAAAGATCAGGACATGTTAGCTGAGCTTTTGACACTTCGAGCCTCACTGCTTTCCTACCGCGCTTTTTCTGTGCTCGTCGGACAAGTGCTCAAATATCTCGGCTATGAGGATATCTGGTCCTCCAATAGGCATCATCTGAAAGGACGAACGACTTCGGGGGGTGTTGACTTGATAGCTTTCTTGCCGTCTCCTGCGGGCAACGTCCGCGTCCTCGTCCAACTTAAGCGCTACGACCGCATCGTTTCCCGGCGCTTCGTTGACGAAGCGCGCGGGGCCATGCTTCGCCTTGGGATACCGCTTGGCGTTCTTGTAACCACCTCTCAGTTTGCAGAAACTGCTCATGATGCAGCTCATTCATTTTCGGGTCGACCTATTCGCCTGATTGATGGCACAGAGCTTGGCAGGCTGATGATCCAAGCGAAGATTGGCGTTATTGAAACCCGAGATCTCCACACAGGTGAGCGGGGCATTGCCTTTGACGAAGATTCCTTTGAATCGCTTGAAGCTGCCTGCCGTGAACTTAACCGACAGGAAGCACAAACGCGAAAGGAGGACTATGACTAGGGTTCAAAGAAGCCAATCAGATCCTCCTGAACATGATGTAGCGACTGCCGCCGAGGCCGAGTTCGAAAGCCCCGGCGATCAGCTCGTACGACTTGCCAAGTCTCTCTATGAGCATGGTGTCACGCAAACGCACGTAAAGCGCATTCTCATGTCCTATGAACCCGATCGTATTGACCGGCAAATTAAATGGCTCAAACACCGAAGATTCAGGTCCCCAGCAAAAATGCTCGTTGCAGCCATTGACAATGATTATGAAATCCCTGCTGCTCTTGCAAGCAAGGAATCATCCCAACCGGTGGAGGGCAACCGATGAACACAACGCCCACGCCTAACAAGTTCTTCGACGCATACCTACCGCGTCTTCGCGATACCGAAGCGAGAGTGCTCCTCATTGTCATTAGAAGCACGCTTGGGTGGGTTGGCCGAAATGGAACCCGGAAGAAGCGTGACTGGATCTCCCACCGCCAGCTACAACAACGTACCGGCAGGACCAGCGAGCCCGTATCTTCCGCTGTCGATTCACTCGTCCGCCAAGGCCTGATTGAGGTGGAAGACGAGCGGGGCCGTTTACTGAGGACAGTCCGGTCCCGGCAAAGCCGGTTCGGCAAGCTCTTTTACTCACTCGGCCCGTTACTCTGGGAGAGCGATTCGATGCCGGCACTAGAAACTCGTTCCGAAGAATCCGGGACTACAAAAGCAAACAAGAACAAAAATAAACTGAACAATAAAGGGTTTAAAACTTTAGAAGGTAAGCGGAATCAATCGGCACGAGGACGTGGCTGGAGTAAGGCTAGCGAGGTCAAGTCGCCCGGGCTGGGAAGGAGGTTATGAAGCCTTTCCAGCGTTCCTACTTCGCCAAGCCATTTCACGCCGCAGTGGCCCACTCTGTTGTTCCCTTGATCGAGCATACCATCTAATCTATGGGATAGGTTTCTATCTCTCTATCTAATCACTAACTTTAACTTATGACGATCGATCCATCGATCCCTCGGCCAACACCTAATGGCATTGCCAAGACGAAAGAATTCTACTTAACTAAGTTCGACAAGACCATAAGCGACGAAGACGCGACGGAAATCTTGGCCCGAGTTACCACCTTTATTTACTTAACCATCCTAACTAATCTCGAATGTTCAAGTACGGACTCTACGCCCGAAAATCCGACGACGACACCTCAGTGACCGAAAAATCGATTGGCGAGCAGGTTGCCGAATGTGAAGTGCTTGCAATGCGAGAGAGCTTGAACATTCTGGACACCCTTAAGGAAAGCAAGTCCGCTCGAAAGCCCCGCATCCGGCCCCTCTATTCGGAGCTCATAGCGCTCATCGAAGCTGGAAAGCTCGATGCAATTCTCTGTTGGCACGTTAACCGCTTGGTGCGAAATATGGAAGAAGGCGGCAAGCTTGTACAACTCCTCATTGATGGCGTTATTAAAGAAATCCGAACGCCCCATGCCTGTTACCGATCAGGCGACAATATCCTGCCAATTGTGATCGAAGCCGCTTCAGCCACCCAGTACAGCCTTGATCTCTCGAACACCGTGAAGCGGTCGATGGCCAATAACTTTCGGCGCGGGAACGTTAATAACCGCACACCCCAAGGTTACAGGAATAGTCGAAATCCCATTAATCTCAAGCAGGGCATCACCGAACCTGATCCAGATCGGTTTCCCATCATTCGATTAGCTTGGGAGCGGATTCTTGAAGGCACCCATGGCGCGAATGAAGTTATTGACCACATTAACGCTGTCTACGGCTACCGGACCCGCGTGACAAAGAAGCAAGGAGGCGTGCCACTTTCAAAAACGGCTGGATACGCGTTGTTTCGCAATCCTTTCTATATGGGGTTCGTGCGCTACAAGGGCGAGCTTGTTCAAGGTCACCACGTCCCGATGGTGACGACCGACGAGTTTGCCCGCGTCCAGCAGTTGCTCGATGCACATACTTTCCAGATTTCAACAAAGAAAGAGCATGCCTTCACGGGCATGATGAAGTGTGCGTTTTGTGGCTTTTATGTGACTGGTGAAGAACGGACGCTTCGAAATGGAGCGCTCTGGTCCAACTATCGCTGCGCCAATGCGAAGGGCACGTGCACGCAAAAGGGAATTGACGCCAAAACAGTCGAAGCAAAGATTGCCAGCGAACTGGTCTCGATTCGGCTTGATCCAAACTATGCCGTCATCGTCCGTGACCTCATTCTTGAGGCTTTGGCTGAGGGCCCAACTCCTGAGGTGCGAGACGCGATACCTCGCATCGAACGGGAACTAAAAATCACGGAAGAGCGCCTCAAAAACCTCGAAGAAATGGGCATCAGTGGCCAAATCCGCAGCCGCGAGCGCTACCAGGAGTTGATGCAAGAGGAACTGTCCAAACGTGAACGCCTCGTTATTGAGCGTGAATCCCTTCGATCTGAGGCGGAGCGGATGCGTCTCAACGCTGAACGCTCCACACAGTATGTAGCCTTTGCACATCGAACCTTTTTGAAAGCCCCAAAGACACGGCAAAAGATATTAGCCACTGCCCTTGCTGATTCGTATGTCTTCGATGGGAAAGCCAAACGAATCAGCATCAATATTCGTTCGCTCCTCAGGGAAATTGTGAGCTTCGCAGAGAGCGTGCAAGGATCAATTGAACCACCGGAAAGTAGTCTCCAGAAACAAAAAGAAGCAGCTTTGACTGCCTCGATTCTATGTGGTGGGCCAAAAC
>Ga0206876_1094_pt1 | contig 25157 bp, 20 predicted proteins | sample Alteio_BWOrgCont_10_FD_152619 | JGI IMG/M metagenome (GOLD analysis project Ga0206876, IMG submission 152619) | Enriched cells from forest soil in Barre Woods Harvard Forest LTER site, Petersham, Massachusetts, United States -... | ecosystem: Environmental > Terrestrial > Soil > Temperate forest >...
CGGCAGTAGGCCCGGTGTTCGGCGAAACAGATACCACTGTCGGCGGATTGTAGGTAAACCTGTCTGCCGAAGATGTTGCGCTCGTCCCGCCCGCAGTTGTAACGGTTACATCAACTGTGCCCGAACCCACCGGAGATAATGCCGTGATGCTCGTCGCAGAATTTGACACGATGGTGGTCGAGTTTGCTCCAAACGATACTGCCGTCGCGTTGGATAAGTTCGTTCCGGTAATGGTCACGCTCGTTGCGCCGGATGTCGGTCCGTTCGTTGGCGAGATGCCTGTGACCGTCGGCGCCGGCGGAATGACAGCCGTGCCGGAGAGCGCAATACTCTGCACGACGTTGCTTCCGTTCAGAGCGTTGTCCGTGATGTTGCCATTCGCTGTAAGTGGTGCACCTGCAGACTGGGGCGTAAATGTTGCTCCCAGGCCGCACCCAGCTCCGGGGCCCAAGCTGTTGCCGCACGCAGAATAAATCCCAGTCGCAGCCCCCGCAAAGGTGAAGCTGCTCGTCGAGGGCGCAATGGACGCTATGGTCAGTGACGAATTTCCGTTGTTCGTCAGCATCACGTATTGTGTGCCATCGGTCGTATCCGTCGCGCCAACCGAGGTGGTCGTAGTGAACGCCACTGGAGCTGCAGCCGCGGTGACTTCTCGAACGCGATTGTCGCCCTGGTCTGCAATATAAAGATTGCCTGCAGCATCAACAGCAATTGCGGCCGGATTGTTGAAGCCTGCTACGCTGGCTGTGGCTGAACCACCATCGCCGCAGGCTGCCGTGCTTGACGAGCAAACCGTGCCGGTACCGGCAACTGTACTAATCACCCCGCTCCCCGCCGTCACTTTGCGGATGCTGTTGTCGCCGAGATCCGTGATGTAAATGTTGCTCGCGCTGTCGATAGCAACACCATAGGGATTCCACAGGTTGGCGGAGGTGGCCGCTGATCCATCACCGCACGTAGCAGGCGATGTCGAACATTGTGCACCGTTGCCCGCCACGGTGCTGATAAAACCCGATGATGCCGTCACTTTCCTGATTCGACTGTCGCCCTGGTCCGCGATGTAGAGATTGCCTGAGCCATCCACAGCGACACTTGTCGGAGTCGTCAAGTCTGCGCCAGTCGCTATTGCCGACGCGCCATCTCCGCATGCTGCAGTGGTCGGTGAGCAGGCTGTGCCGCTGCCTGCAAATGTGCTGAGGGTGTAAGTCCCATTCGCGAGGAGCGTCGCTTCACGGATCCGGTTGTCGCTCAAGTCGGCAATGTAAATATTGCCAGCCCCATCCACCGCAACTCCCGAAGGTTGGTTCAGGTTGGCTGCGCCTGCCGTAGACAGCCCGCCATCCCCGCAGGATGCAGTGCTCGACGAACAGGCTGTGCCGCTGCCAATTACTGTCGTGATCTGCCCAGTCGCAGCCGTCACCACGCGAATACGATTGTCGCCTCTGTCGGCAATGTACAGATTACCGGCTCCATCGATAGCCACGCCGATGGGTCCGTTCAGGTTGGCAGCAGTGGGTGACCCGTTGTCACCACACGAACTTGTGCTCGATGCGCATGCCGTTCCGTTGCCCGCAACCGTGCTGATGTTTCCAGTTGTTGCCGTAACTTCGCGAACGCGATTGTCGCCCGTATCCGCGATGTAAATATTGCCCGCCCCATCAACCGCCACGCCCCTGGGAACGTTCAGATTCGCACCGCTTACTGTAGCCCCACTGCCATCGCCGCAACTTGCCGTGCTTGAGGAGCAAACCGTGCCGGTGCCGGCAACTGTAGACAGATTTCCTGGCGTGAAACCCGGGAGAGGCCCAGTTCCCAGGCCTGAAATATATCCCGTTGCCAGCAGGTTTCCTGAACCTGGGGCCGAGCTTATCGTGAGCGTAATCGCCCCCAACCTCAACCCCGGAGCCTGCGGCGTAAATGTGTACATCACAGTGCACGTCGACCCATTTGAGTAAAACGTGCCCACCGAACATGAGCCGCCACTCACGAACTGAAAGTCCTGGTTGGCGACACCCATCGTGAGCACACTAATCAGGCCAGGCGTTCCGCCTGTTGTAATTTGAAGTGTTGCGATCTGCACCCCTGAGGTGGAGCCCACCGCCGTCTGGCCCATCGCCTGAGAGCCCATCCCGGCGATCCCCGCCAGAGCCAGGCCCATCCCACACCAGCGTAAATATTTGGAATACAACCCCTTTGCGCCTATAGGCGTATACAGGCCGGAGAAGTGTGGAACCTTCATGGGTGCAGCTCGATTCAAGTGAAGACGACGTCCCTTACTCAGCGATACCTAACCATGTACATTCCGAACCATGAATGCAATGGCGCAAAGATGCTATGTCTATTCGCGTCAGATTAGCAGCAGTATTGGCGCAATCCTACCCACAGAAGCAGGTTCAGCGGACCACGCAAGATTCCCCCGCGTGAGATTTCTTCCCCATCTGTGCTCCTAAAACAGCTCTGTAGCCTCCCTTGAGGAATCCCGCTGGTCATTTTCGGTCTTCGCCGAAGAGCCAAGTGCATGTGCAGGAATGACGCAGAGATGCGCCGCCGGAGTCTCCCAGTAATTATTGATAACCAACGGCGCTCTATCGCTAGTTTCCGCGAAAGCGGTACCGATGTGGTTTTCGGTCAAGATATAAGCAGGATGCGCAGGATCGTCTTCGATCTTTTTTCTGAGTGGGTTGATGATGACTCTTAGATATTCGCGTTTGCAGCCATACATCGGGCCTCTATAGAGGTCAGCAGGGTTCGTGACGCACCACCAAATCGCGATTGTGAGCGGTCAGGGCACACAATTCGGACCGATTCGAGCGAAGCTACCGGCCAGTGGCTGTTGATATCAGCTAGATTTCAAATACGCGATCAGGGAATCAATGTCGCTCTTTGACAAGTCAGTGAATGCCGGCATTGGCGGCTTGCCAGTTGGAACACCATCGGTAATGACTAAACGAACCCGACCTTCTCCAACTTTCTGTACGATACCGGTGAGTGCTGGAATGTTCGGCGGCAAACCTGCGCGGGACGCTTGATGGCACAATGCGCATTTCTGGGTGTACAGCAACTTTCCAGCGGAAACATTTTGAGTATTTGTAGGAGGCTCAGAAGAAGCGTTATCTACGGGGAGGCTTCTTGAAGGCGGTGAAGTGGATGGCGACGTACTTCCCTCTTTTGCGAGATTGGACGAAACAAGCGGCTTGCCAGCACCAGCTGATTTGGGGGCGGTCTGCGAAGGCGCGTTTGCTACGGCGGCAAGGGCCGGTGAAGCCGATAGCGGACTGCTGGAAGCGGAGATTGGAGTCGATGCAGTAGTGCTGGCGTGGGACTTCGGCCGCCACACATCGAGAATCTCAGGGCTGAACCCTTTTGAGGCGGCTAATTGATCCAGATCTTCCGTCCGCTGCCCGTCACCGACATCCTTCAACTCTGCGTTCTGACTTAGCTGCAATGCCCGGATGTATGCCACAACTGCCCAGCGCTCATCTGGCGCTAGTTCCGCAGCATAGTTCGGCATGGCCCCGTGACCATTTGTAATCACATAGAAGAAATGACCGAGAGGTGCATCGCGGAGCCTAGTCGAATGGAAACTTGCAGCGGGATAATAACCGCGCTCAACAATCCTCCCCTTGCCGTTACCGACGCGAGAGTGGCATGGAGAACAATAGATATTGAACTGCTCTTGCCCGCGAAGGAGCGTATCGGTGGTCAGAGGTATGGGAAGTCCATCTCCCTCCTTCCCATCAACCATGCCCGTAAGCCGATAGGTGTTGCCTTCTCCTTGTGAGCGAGCAACGGTGCCGTAAACCTGTGGCCGAACAGAACGGCCATCAGCGAACAGGGTTGCTCCGCGTTGCGCATATTCCTTTGGCTGATTCTGCATGTCCTGGCGGCAACCTCCGGCGGCCACTAGAAGACTCGCGAGACCGAAGCAACAGAGAGCAGTGTGACACCAATATCTCCGTTTAGAGGAAAAGGTCATAGAAATTTGCTTTCTCTCCTTTTTAAATTAAGCTCACGCTTGTTGCAGTAAAGAAGGTTGTCAGGCGCACAATTCCAGCGGCGATAAGCACCTAAAGCAGCACGCCGTTTCCATCTGGAAACTGAGCAGCTAATGAAGGCCACTTCTATTACAGCGTTCTTAGATAAGCGATCAGATCGTCGACTTGCTTGTCAGAAAGAGTTGCTCCAGCGGGAGGCATTACACCAGCACCCTTCACAATCTGCTTGCGAAGCGTGGCCGTGCTTTCGTCCGCAACATCGGTGCCGTCACTCAACTTGTGAGGGCCCTTTTGCGAAATGCCTTGCAGGCCGGGTCCAAGCTTCGCTTTGTTCGAAACTTCATGGCAAAGGGCGCAGCTTGCCTGGAAAGCTTCTTTCCCCTTTGCAGCATCTCCTTCTCCATCAGGAAGAAGTTGAGCTGACGCCTCGGGCTTCTGATCCGGCTTTGAAGCAGCTTGTGACCCTCCTTGTGTGGATTTGCTGGAAGCAAGAAGGCGGCCACCAAAAGAAGTGCCAAGAATAACTACCCCAAATGTGATAAGGATTCGTTGGCGACGCGAGATTATGAGTTTGAAATATCTGTTCATGGTTGTGCTCCTGCCGGAAAGAATTCAACAACAAAACGAAAAAGCGAAAATCAATTTGAGCTGCTCTGTGCCTTGAAAACAACATTTCTCTAGGCGATGTAATCGGCTGAAACAGTTCCATCGACCAGGCGGGCAACCTTCAACACATCGAGAATCCATGAGACAACGCATGTAATCGCGAGATTTGTCACGAGCGCAATTATGCCGACGTAGACCGAGAAGATGTGCCCTCCTATTGTGATTGGATAGCTTGAAGTTTGCAGCTTGAGTTCTGCTAACAAGAATCCTGAAAGTAGCAGGCTTGCGGCCCAGCCTGCCAGCAGGGCCTGATGATGGAATAGCCGCTTCCAGAGGCCAAACACAATCGCCGGCAGGGTTTGCAGTACAAGAACCCCCCCGAGCAGCTGCAGGTTGATTGCATATTGCATTGGGACAATCAAGACGAACAACAACGCACACGCATTGACACCGAGGGAAGCAAACTTCGCTACGCTGCCCTGTCGTCCGGGAGTGGCATCCCTGTTCAGATACTCCACATAAAGATTTCGTGTGAACAGATTTGCTGCAGCAATCGACATGATTGCCGCGGGAACTAAAGCTGCGACGGTAATAGCAGCAAAGGCAAATCCTAGAAACCACCTCGGAAAGGCCAGGCGAAACAAGGCTGGAATTACGTCCTTGGAAGAATGGAGATGCAGATTCGCTGCAACCCCGACAATGCCTAGTAATGCGACAAGTCCTAGAAGAAATGTGTAAGCGGGAAGCAGAACGGCATTCCTACGAATGACTTTCGCGCTGGATGAGGCAAGCACGCTCGTTACAGTGTGTGGATACATAAATGCAGCGAGGGCCGAACCTAAAGCGAGAGTGGCGTAAGCACTGAATCCCGAAGGCTGCAAGACAACTGAGCCCGAGTGCTGCGCGGCGAAATGATTCGATGCCAATGTGAAGATGTTTCGGTAGCCTCCGAAGTGATGCGGTAAAGCTACCACCGCTGCAATGACAACTACGTAGATCATGACATCTTTCGCAAAGGCTATGAGCGCCGGCGCACGGAGTCCGGCTGCAAATGTGAAGCCTGCTACGCCTACAAAGGCCAGGACCACTGGAGTCATCTTCATGATTTCCGTGTCTCCCGTGATACCCATTTGTGATAGGACGGCCTCGATACCTGTGAACTGAAGTGCTACATATGGCATCAGAGCAAGAATGCCTGTGAGCGCGACCGCGCTGGCGAGCCAGTGACTGCCATAGCGTAGCCGGACAAAATCGGCGGGCGTGACGAGATTGTGCGCTCGCGATACAGCCCATAGTCTAGGCATAGTGGCAAATACAAACGGATAAACGATAATCGTGTATGGCAATGCGAAAAACCCTGCCGCCCCGGTTGCAAACACCAATGCGGGCACAGCGATAATCGTGTAAGCGGTGTAGAAATCCCCTCCGACTAAGAACCATGTGACCAGTGTCCCAAATTGACGGCCGCCCAACCCCCATTCCTCGAGGCCACCTTTGCCACGGGACTGCCACTTGGATATGAGCAGGCCTGATGCCGCCGTTAAAAGCAACACTATAAAGAAGGCCCCTATGGTGACCGAGTCCAAACTGCTGGTCATTTTGTAATACTCCGATACACCAACGCGGTTAGCGCGGCACTCACGAATATCCAGAGGAACTGATAAGCGTAGAAAAAAGGGAAACCGAAGATTTCCGGGCTCCATCTCGCATAGAAAGAGGGCAAGAGAAGACCAAAGAACGGCAACGAGAGAACGCAGTAATGCCAAGCTCTTAAAGAGCGCGCTGGCGCTGCTTCACGAATCTGGTGGCGTTCATCTTTAGTCTCGTTACTTGAAACTTCTTTCGACATCAGGCCCTCCCATCTACGACAACCCCCGCCAACATTCTCCACTCAGAGTCGTGCTTTCCTGCAACAGACCACCTACACCCTGGCATCGGTGGGCACGTGGATCAGAAAGTTCTGCAATCTACCGCCATCCATCGATGGCACCTATGTAGAACAAGGGCGGCAGCCAATGCCACCGCCCTGTGACCGGATTTGGTTCGCACCGCCCTAGAATTCAACCCGGGCGCTGAATTGCCACTGCCGTGAGGGAGTTACGGTCTGAACTATTTGTCCAAAGGTAGGGCTCTTCTGAATTGAAGGAGCTGCTGCGGTTCCTGCGTTCGTAAACGCAACACCTCCGCCGCCGTTCAGCACTGGAACACCGAAGTTGGCACGGTTGAATGCGTTGAACATGTCTGCACCTAGCTGCAACTTCATTTCTTTGATGGGGATCGTTCGCTTGAGACCGAGATCGGTATCGAGGAAACTCGGTCCGGTCAATGCCTCAGGGCCAAGATTTCCAAGATAGCCGGGAGTGGCGGGAGCAAAGCAGTTGGTGTTGACGTAGCTGCCGGGTTTGTGATGATTTACGGCATTCGCTCGCGTACAACCCGCTACGATATTGGGTCGATCGTTCCCGCCACCGGAAGGCTCACTGCGCGAGATATTGACTCCGTCCTGAATTTCAAATGGAGTACCTGTGGATTCTGAAGTAAACCCGCTGAGGACCCAGCCGCCCACGAAGGCCTTCGCCGGACGCGAGGTAACCATGTGTCCGAATGGCAGGTCGTAATGTACAAGGCCTGTCACCACGTCCTCTGCGTTATAAGGGCAGCGACCGTAGCCAGTATGGGGGTTCCTCGTGTAGTACGGGTATGTACCGCCATTCTGGGAACTGGGCGAGTCTGAACTCGCTTCGGCCATGCATGACGCATGGGTGTAGTTGATTCTCCAGGTCAGGCTCGTTGTCCTGGTGTTTTGCAGAGTAAACTGCAACGCGTTGTAAGCGGAATTTGAATCGTAGACAGTTCCTAGTATCTGATTGAATGCAGTGTTGGAATTCACGCCAGCAGCGCAGGGTCCGGTAGGGTTCGTGACCGGAACGGGGTTGACGGGACAAGAGCCCTTGGCGATGGAGTTCGCCTGAGCGACGGTTTGGTTAGCTGGAGCTGGCCAAAACAGGCAGGACGGTCCACTTGGCGGGCAGCCGCAGACGGTCTGGTTTGGCTGGCATCCTGTAGTACCACCTGACCCTTGAATGATTGGGTAGTAATCCTCCCAATTGATCGGCCTACCAATATGACGTCCTTGCGTTCCAACATACCCGATCAAGAATGCCAGGTTGTGCGGCAATTCCTGCTGGAATGCGAGGTTATATCCGAACTTTGTGGGGGTCGGAGGATTCAGAGGCAGTGTTCCCTGATATTCCATAACTGGGGCTCCCGTGAGGGGGCTTATATTAGCCGGATTAGAGGCATAGTTCATGAGACTGGCTAGACTAAACGGATATTGAATTCCGGTAGGCAATAGATTGTAGGTATATCCGGGCCATGTCGCTCCATAAACGTTCCAATCATTTGCGGAGATTTCTGTGTGGAAGATACCTCCACCACCACGGAAGCTGCTCTTACCGTTCCCGCGCACGTCCCAGTTGAAACCAACTCGCGGCTCAAAATTATGCCTGGATGCGTTGTAAAGCGTTTTGGTGCTTTGCCATGTCAGCGCAGTTTCCGGTGTTGGGCTGTAGAGGGTCGCGAGTTTGCCGTGCGCTTCAGAGGGTGCAGGCTGATATTCCCAACGCACACCGAGAGTCAAAGTCAATCGAGGTATCACTCTGAAAGTGTCATCGACATACAGCGCGGAGTAATTCGTGCGGTATGACCGTCCGAATGAGGGAGTTGCGCCGAAGTCAGGCGCTAGTGAACTAACACCAGCAGGCGGCGTAACCCCGGTGGACTGGAAAGGTGAAACCAGATATTGGAAACTCGAGGCAGCCTGACCCGTCAGGAAGTTATATTCGCTCTGTAACGATATAGCTCCGCCCTTACCTGGAGCGTTTGCGACATAGGTGTTGTCCTGCCATCGCTTGAACTCACCACCGAACTGTAGCGTATGTTTGCCGTGGACAAAGTTGATATCGTCTTCGACATCTCCCATGGTGTATCCGAATGTCTTTGGAGAGCTGCTAGCACGACCGCTTGGCGCCGCGGTGACGATCGTCATACCTGTGACTGTAATGGAGGGAGCCTGGGGTTTGGGATTAGGAGCAATGACCGGGTTAGGATCCGTAAAGAGGTTATTGTCGGTAACGGTTCCCAGAATGTCATTCGCAATGTTGTTGTAGCTTCGGTTGACACCGATCCGCACAGTATTGATCAGATTCGTAGTAAAAATTTGGGTATCTTGCGCCGTGAAAATCTGCTTTCTGTAGGAAGTGTCGTCAGCAAAATTTGGATTGGGCCCAGGCTGCAAGGAAGTGGACTTGTCATAGTTATAAGTTGCCGAAATGTTGTTTTTGGCACTAAATGTGTGATCGATCTTGACCACTGCGAAATTGTCGCTTGCGGTCTGATCTGAATTTTCCGTTGCCTGACACAGGCCTGACGGAGCACCGGTTCCATTAACAGTTGTCATGACCTCCGTAGTGCACGTCGGCATCAAGGGATTCGTGGGCTGGAAAAATATCTTTTGAATCTCAGTCACGTAGTTGCAGGTGCTGCCATAGACAGTGGCGCAGTTGCTAGGCGCAGCCGCGCTCGTTAGAGGCACGTAGAGAGAAGGCGATACGCCATTATTGGCGCCGCAGCCGGCATAGCCGTTTGCCAGTACACTGCAGGGCAGCATTCCCGTTCTTGCCTGTGCATCCGGAAACGTGCCGATCAAAGACTGGTTAAGGTCCTGGTACAGCGCTTCATAATTGACGAAGAAGAAAGTCTTATCCTTCCGGATTGGCCCGCCGAACGCTCCTCCAAATTGATTACGGTGGAAAGGAGGAGCCCCTGTGATCGGATCGAAATAGTTCCGCGAATCAAAGATGCTGTTGCGGTAATATTCGTACGCGCTACCGTGAAAGGAATTGCTGCCAGACTTAAAGATCGTATTGATGATGCCGCCTGAACCGCCGTACTGCGCAGGAGGTTCACCCACATAAATATTGAATTCCCTGATGGCTTCAATGCCCAGGATGACCCCCGCAGAATCTTGTGGTGGCTGTGTGGTTGTGAATGTCGTGTCGAGGCCTTCCTGGAGATAACGAGTCTGCTCCGGCCTGCTGCCCGCGATATTGAGGGTACGGGTCGAGGAGGTGGAGTTGTTGAACGTTACTCCTGGTTGAATCGAGGCTAGCTGCTGGAGATCTCGGGCATTAAGGGGGACATTTTTAATGTCCGTATCCTGCATGACTTGCCCAACCGAGGTGGACGTCGTATCCACCGTGGGCGCTGCTACTGTGACTGTCACGGTCTCAGCGACCGACCCGACTTCTAGCTTCAGGTCTACCCTCGAGCTGCTGCCAAGATTGACCGAGACGTCTTTCACCGCGCGGGGAGCGAATCCGTCTGCTTGAGCTTCGACCGTATAGACACCGATAGGGAGCGAAGGAACCGTATACGCTCCGTCGGAGCTTACAGTTGCGGATCGCACTACAGCAGTTTGTTGGTTTGTGATCGTAATTTTTGCGTTAGGAAGGGCTCTGCCCGAAGCATCACCCACTTGGCCAACGATTGTGCCGGTCACTTCCTGCGCATTCAATGTACCCAATGACACTAATACCAGTACACCCAATGCCAGTAGCTTCAAGATGTATCCGCGTTTCATGACCAACCTCCAAAAGATCGTTACTTTATAGGCGCTCGTTCAATCCCCGTTTTTTGCTTGGGTTAAGAACGCGCGAATCCTATTGAACGAACGCAGGGGGCGTCCTTAAGAAAATCCGAATAAAAACTAAACCTTTAGAATTTGCGACTTACGGGGCTAAAAGACTCTCACTCATGAAGCATCTTTGGAAACGAATGACGCCGCAAAACGCATCCGGTATGGGCCACCTTGGCGCAAACTATAGAAGTTGAGAGTCTTTGATCTAATTCTGCAACTCACTCAGAACTGCGTCACGTAAACCAAATCCCAACAGCCTATCCGCGCCGGGAGTATATGCACTACCACTACATCGGTAGAGCACCGTCCGGTCAGAGTATGAGAAGGCAGGTGTAATGGTTATAAGAGTGGCCGCTATCTCACCCAGCAGGGCTAGCGAGGCTGGAATCCAAGGGAAGAAAGCAGCCCAACACGACAAAGCGACAGTTTCCAAGATGCTCAGCGGCTGGTTGGGTTAGTCCAGGAAGACACTGGTTTTACCGGCACCGGCATTGTGAACTTGGCCGCATCGATAGAGACATTCACTTTCACCGCATCTCTGTGAATTTCCACGACCTGGCTCGGCTTCGGACCAATCTCTCTGATCAAAAACGGAAACTTGATTCCACCAACAGCCCTGTAGTCGTCGTAGTCCTTAGTGATCTCGCCTTCGCCGAGTCCCAACCAGGCGTTCGTTACCTTGCGCAAAAGCAAGCCCGTTTTGACATCGAAGTACAACTGGACTGGGCTTCCGTCATTCGAGAATCCGTCGAGATGGTAAACATCGTGCCCTGCTAACTTCTCAAGAGCGACGACCTTCAGGCCTGGATACTCTTTCTTTAAGTCAAAAGGTCCATAAAAGTCTGACTCCGACCTCACACGGGCTGCGGCCATCCCTTTGATGGGATTCACGCTCGCTGGACCGTTTTCGACCCAAACCGTCTTGCCATCGAATCCCTGAGCAATCGTTCCTACGGGGGAGTTTGATGTGGTTAGCGTCATACCTGGAGCTTTTTCGAAATGCTCGATCCGCGCGGGCAAACGTCCTTCGGTCTCGCGTGTCTCCGAAATATAGCGGCTGGTCATCTTGTGAATGGCTTCTGTACCACCTGTAGCGCTCACAAAATTGTCCATAACCTCATCGGCGGTCGGGAGTTTGGAAAGGGACTGAGCGGTTGCTCCTGCGTGTGCGGTAACGCCACTTGATGGAATCGCCGCCCCATGATGGCAGCTATAGCAAGTCATGGTATTTCGTCCGTTGAACGAGGTTTTATTCAAAGCCTGCATCATGACAACCATCTGGCGAGTTGTATCCTTAGCCGGCTTGTCGTCACTAGCGAAATTAGGCGGTGTGTGGCAATACGGACAACCTACACCGAGCGCAGTGTTCCAAGTGGTCATCAACGGCATCACCTGATCCGCGGGCATTCCCTGCAGAACTTTAATATTTGAGAAAGTTTGCTCTGCGGTTGGTGAGGCTGCCTTCGACTGCGCTAGAGCTGCGCCAGCCGAGAGGCCAACCAACATTAGGAGAATGAGGAGAGTCAGTTTTCTAATCATCGCTTTGCTCACGGCAGCTCATATTTCTTCAAAATCAGGTTTGCTATTCGCATTGGTGGAACGCAGACGATTCATAGCCCGCAGCGGTTGGGTTGATCACTTGCTATTTCTCGAGCACGAACTTCTGTGTCCGCTTGATTCCCGTCTCTCCCGTATAAATGTTTCCGTGTGAGTCAATCGTCAGTTGATGCAACCCGCGAAATTCCCCCGCGTTGCCGCCGCTCTGACCAAGGGAGCCCGCTAGTGCCCCGGTTTCGCGGTCGAGGAACCAGATGATGTTATTTGCGCCTCCCCCAATGATCAAAAACTTTTGCTTGGGATCATGCGACAACGCGATTGCTTGCACGCCACCCGCTTCGAGGGTTTCGGGTGCCACCCAGAATTCTTTTAGAAATTTTCCTTCTTTCGTGAAGACCTGAATTCGATCCCCCTGTCGATCGCCCACGTATACGAGGCCTTCGACGGATATCGCAATGGAGTGTACGGGACCCCAGAAATTCTTATTGATCGGTCCTCGCGGGTCGTAATTGGGAGGAAGGTTGTTATCGATGTCACTAAGGGCCATTCCATAAGCTCCCCAGCCACGCTTGAACTTATAGGTCTTGGAGTCGAATACGACTACCCGTTTGTTTTGATACCCGTCCGCTATGTACATTTCCTGTGCCGCGTCATCGAATACAACCTGGGATGGTCCGCCAAGCAATGTTGTGTCAGCATTGTCCTGCGCAGCCATGCTGGGGTGACCGATTTCTGCCAGTAGTTGTTTTCCATCGGGAGAAAATTTCAAGAGTTGGCGGTCCGGCGCTCCTGCCCCTCCGGGGCCATTACCGCCGATCCACACGTTTCCGTCCTTGTCGATTGCGATGCCGTGTTCCTGGGCAGGCCAATCAGGCACCCATCCTGGACCTCCCCAGGCTTGCATCACGTTCCCTTCCGAATCGAATTCAATCACAGCCGGCGCCTTTACACAGCAAATGGAGGTCGGCGGATCTTGTGCAGCGCCTGCCTCTTCAGGGGTTATCGAATTAGGGCGGTAGAGAACCCAGATGTGATCGTCCTTGTCTACAGTGATTCCGCCTACTCCCCCAACTGTCCATCGATTGGGTAGCGGCTTTGGCCACGATGGATCGACTTTATAGCGAGGAACGCCCTGCGCATGTGCAATGGCACCGCTGGCTGCGACCAACAGAGTCAAAAGCGCGCAGCACCATGTGGAGCTCGCAAAACCGTGGCGCGACATTCCCCGACCCTTCATTTCGATTCTCCTGCCAACGTACAAAATTGACATGCTATCAATTGCCCTGAATCTTAGTCTGAGCGCTTAAAGCGATCTTCCAACCATCGCCTCGGTTTACAAATACCCGCATCACCCATGTTGTTGGCTTTGGCGCTCCCTGAGGTCCTTGCAGATTTTCCTGGATGACGACATTGCCGAAATCGTACATCTTCATCGTGATAACATTTTCGCCCGGGTCTGCGCCATGCTCGCCGTAAAGTGCAAGTTGTTCCTTTAATCGATCTACATGCTTCAGCTTTGGTTCGTCGTCGTTGGGTGAGATCGTCTCATGTAATTCGTCGGCATGTGCTGCCCAATCCTCGGGGTTAGGATGCCACTCGTCTGTTTTCAATCGCAGCCAAGTCGCCAGCGCACCAGCTTGCGCCTCATTCTCGGGCTTGTAGGGCACACTTCTGCATGGATTATCGCAATCTGCAGTTGGATCTTTTGGAGGCCTTGGCGTCTGCTGGCGCTTCTCCGCAGGTATTGGAATATCCAGAAAGGCAAACGCTTGCCATCCTGCTGTTGTTTTTACCCATAGATGTGCGAACCGCAAATTGTGATGCACGCCCAAGACCCGCTCAACCCTGCCGAGAAGATCTTCCGTGCGCACATCGCTTGTCCCTTCGTCGTCAGAAGCAAATTGAGAAAGTTTCTCCAGCACTTGCGCCTTGGTATTCACTTTTCCGTTGGACTCCACCCATTGAAAGCGATCGTCCAACAAGGCAGCGGCTGCTTTCGCGTCGCCTTTGGATAAGGCATCCGTCAGCGATTGCTCAGCATGACGATAGCCTTCATCGACTGTTGCCGCTTGCAGCGCTGTTGGAGTTACCAGCGCGATACCGATCTGCACGGCAATTGGCGCGAGCCATAAAGAGCGGTTCATTGAGTCATCCTTAAACAAGACCTGACGATAAAGCAGCTACTTCTTAACGTATGGGATTGAGGTACCTGGACCTTCACCGGTGATTTCCAGGACACAGTCTTCGTCTTTTGCCCCATCGTAGTGAACCTGCCCTCCGAAGTGAGTAATAAACGATCCAGCCGGCATAGGAACCGTCTTATTAGGGTCGCCCGAATTGCCTGTGCCTACCCACCACGTTCCAGAGACGACGACGATGAAGCGATCGTTTGGATGGAAGTGCGGAGCACTCATGTGGTGTGTGTGCCACCTGGCCAGAACAATATACCGTCCGGGCTTGGACGGGTCTCCGAGAAGTGTTGCCCTGTCAATACCGCTGGCATCCGCAACCCACTTAATATCCTGCGGAAGTTTGTATTTGAGAGTGGCTGGATCTAACAGAGGAGATGGTGGAGTTTGAGCGGCACAGATCGAGCCGATGGAGAAACCGACCACGATTGCCGAACGAATTAGCCATTGATGAGTGCATGTAACTGAAAACTTCATAGGAGCTCCGATTTCGTGCGTGAAAGTAAAAGCATTAAGAGCTGGAACAGTACACCTTATTGGGCAGTTGGCTCCATTCCTTTATCTCTCAGGATGGCTACCCCCGCTTGTGTAGTGAAAACTTGAATTGCAGCTTTAGCTGCAGCCGGGTCGGACGTATTCGTCGAAACTCCGCCGACAAAATTGATGTAGCTTTGAAAAGCTCCTGGCAACGGCCCCATGTAATCAAGGCCCGGATAACCTTTAACTTCCGGAATCAGGATGAGAATGAGGTCGGCCTTTCCATCGATCACGTTCTGTTGAGCTACCCCGGACACAGCGGACGTCAGAAGTTTTGACTTCACGGCTTCTGTAACGCCAAGACCATCGAACATTTTAGTGATGATCGCAGTAGTTGCTCCCGTCGAATTGAACGTTATCGACTTTGCATTTAGCAAAGTCTGCTTCATTGCTTCAGGAGTGCTGATGTCTACTTTCAGAGCTCCGGAGCGAATGCCAACACCTACCCCAGCCCGGGCAAACGGAACCCGAGAATCCGGTCGGATTTTCCCTGCTTTCACCAAGTCGTCGATGGTACCAGTGGTAAGAAGCGCAACATCGAATGGCTCGCCAGTCTTAATCCTATTCACGAGATTTTGAGAGGAACTCGATTGGACATCGATCTTACGGGCAATGGACTTCTCGATTTGGGGCCGAAGAGTGGCCAGGGCCGGCTCTACACCATCAGAAGACATGATGCGCACAGTGGAAGATTGCGCCGCAGTATTTCGAGCGAACAGGCATAGGAGCGCGACCATCGCTACAGTCATCACAACCGATCCAATTCTTGTTGCTACTCTCACTAATCCTCCTTGTGCCATGATCCGAAGGCTAAACACACCCTGATCTTCGACGGCTTAGTTGCTTCCACCACACTCACCCACGTTCAGTCATAGGACACGAGGACGCTACTCCGGCGCAGTCTTTCGCAAGATGCTCGGCGAGTCCCCATCCTGCAACTTCAACCTTCATCCCGTCTGGATCGGCAACGACCCATGCCAATTTAGAATCTGACGTGGGATTGAGGCCGCGGCGCTGCAACTCCGCCCCCACCTTGCCATGATCGTAGTTATCAATCACGAAGCCAAAGTGATTGACATAGGGTTTCTGGCCAGGCTGCTCCGTATTGCGAAGAAACAACGTGTTACGGCCAAATCTCAGGAATACCGTGGGGTTCTCTGGACCACTTTTTTCATAAATCACTTTCATGCCGAGCATGCCGGTATAAAACTCTTTTTCCTTTTCAATATCCGCTGCAGGAACGTTCAAAACTATGTTGCTGTACGAACTGGCGCGGAATCCTTTGCCATCGGCTTTCGGGATTGACGCAAGATCCTTCAACCCAGCCTGATAGGCGTCCGTGCATGCAGTTGATGGCACAACAGCGCAGGGAGCAGCGGCTCCCGGATACATCGCCGCATCTTTAATAGGTACCCAGGTATTTAGCTGGTAGCCGGCTGGATCGAGAGCACTCCAACCTACCGCGCCGTCGGGGCGAATATTCTTCAGCCCACGACGCTCCATCTCAGCTTTCATGGCGGGCAGGTTTTCGACGACGTTGTGCGCACCTAGCGCGAAGTGGCCTACAACCGCAGGATCCCCCGCCTTCGCAACCTGAGTGATGAAAATACCATTAGGCTCCGTCGTGTTGCCAAATTCCAGAGCGCACTTCTTGCCGTCATCCCAGGTCAGTCGCATCCCAAACAATTCCCTATACCAGTCGCGGCTCTTCGCATAATCCGTAGCGGCAAGTGATATGTGATTCACGGTCAGGGCCGGGAACATCTTTCCAAAATCTGCCGCCTGCGGAGCTGCGACCATCGCTGCCAGCTGTTTTGGCACCGCGCTCATTGCCATAGCTGCGGCAGCGGCAACACCAAACTTCTGCACCAGAAGTCGACGGCTTATCTTCCCACATACAAAATGCTCCGAATCTTTCATCTTGGTCTCCAAAAGCTGTCTTACCCTTCGGTTTGGTAATTTTTGAAATTGCCCTGCTAAGAAGCACTAATCGTAGAATCCAGGAGCGAACTTTCTGCCTTTGTAATCTGCGATGTCGTGGTGAACCCAAAGTTGGGCGTGGTAGAAGTTCATTAGAGCTGCGACCCGTTCAAATGCGAGCGGTACAGACCATAGCCACTGATTTTCGTCGGTCGCGGTTTCGATGCGCGGGATTCGGCGGGTATCAAAGTTCGAGCGGAAATGAACGGCGTCGCCGCTCAACAGGACATAACCCGTATTCTTCAAGCGAACCAGGCAAACCTGGTGGCCCAAAGTATGGCCGCCGGTATAAAACAGAATCACGCTACCATCGCCGAACACGTCGTAATCTCCATCGAGTAGAGAAACAGGATGGTTTCGCTCAAAGATTTCACCAGCGCTTGGAGGACCAGCAGGGCTTCCACCCTTCGCCATTGCCTGCTCGTATTCGAGCCTTTGAATCAAAACAGTGGCGTTCTTGAATTCGCTGACATTTCCGGTGTGATCGGCATGATTGTGAGAAATGGCGATGAGCTTGATGTCAGCAGGAGTAATGCCTACGAGTTTTAATTGAGCGGTCATGGTTTGCGCGGGGGTCTTCACCCACCGAATCCCGCTGGAGCCGGCGGTAAAGCCATTAGGCATCGCCGCAATGGTGTCGCTTGTGCTGGTGTCAAACATCATCCAGGTGTCGCCATGCTTGATAAGGTGGGCGTAGGCCGAGATATCGACTGGCGTGTTTGAGGGAACGAGCATGTTGAACCAAGGCGTTGCAGATGAAGCGTGACCAACACCGCCGTCGAGGATGTAGAGCTTATCAACATAGCCTGTCGGCGGCTTCATTTGTGCCTGGGCAGGATTAGTAAAGCAGGGCGCCAAACAAAAAAGTAGAAGAGCAGATTTTGCTAAAGAGACATTGAGTCGATTCATCCCACATTCCTCCCGGTAATCCTTACGGCGACACTCTGACTGCACGAACCTAGTCGCTGAAGCTTTGCATTGTCAAAACCATCACGCCAAACGAGCGATGTACTACTCCATCGATCCAATCAGGGCTAAAGCTTCAACAGGCGCCGAGGATTCTCGCAAAGAATCATCTCTCGTTCGTGCTGCGTAATCCGTGGTATGGCTTCAACGTACTCCACGGGCTTCATAATCGCCATGCCTTGCGGATAGTCGGTGCCACACACAATGCGATCAACACCCACGATGTCGATCATCATCCGCGTGATCTTGGGATCGTGCAATATCAGGTCGTAGTAAAACCTGCGGCGATAGTCGCTCGCGCTATTCAATTTCAAATTCTTGAAAGAGCTGGTACGCCCTTTCGGGGCGTATTCGGCAGTACCCATTGACCAATCCATGCGAGGCGTCAAAAAGACAAAGGCGCCTCCGGCATGAGGCACATAAACATCCAGTTTCGGGAAAGCGTCCAACACTCCGCCGAGCACTAGAGCTGTGCAAGCGATCGTAGCCTCGAATGGATTCCCGAGAACGTTGATCATCGTGAAGTCTTTTTCGACCATTCGTTCCGAAATTGGATCGATGTTATGCATGAACATCGGCAAGCCGGATGTCTCGATCCGCTCATAAACGGGCCAGAACGATTTGTCGCTCACGTTCTTGCCGAGGATATTCTCAGGACAACTCACGGCGCGCATACCAGGCAATTTTGCCGCGCGCTCGAGTTCCTGTAGTGAGAGAGAAATATCCTGCCAAGGTAGCGTTATAGATCCCAAGATACGTTTTGGATTTTCGACGCTGAACTTTGATGTAGCGTCATTGATCGCTTGCGACAACTTCAATCCAAATGCCGGCGGCGCCCACATGACATGAGGATTGGTCTGAGCAAGGACTGATAAATCGACGTGGCGATCATCCATCGACTTAAGGATGATGCCTTTATCGGTCATGTCCCGCCGAAACGTCGCCTTCGGTGCGTAGGGATGATTGCCAGGAATTACAGCTTCAAGGTCTCCATCTTTGTTGCGTTTGATCGCTGTAACACCGTTAGCTGCTCCTTCCTTTTCAATAAGGTCGACAAACTCTGGCGGATACCAGTGAACGTGGGCATCAATCACACACTTAGTGGCCGAATCGAGCGTCCGCAGTCCTGCGGCTCGCACATCCTTTGCGAGCAGGCCAACGGCACCTGCTGTTAGGCCACTAATGAATTCACGTCTGCGGATCGTCAATGAGACTCCCTGTTCTATTGCCTGATAGCCAATGAGTGAGAGGGCCCATCGCGGATGTTCTCCCTACTCGTTGCGTCTGTGATCAGAATGTGATCAGGTCGACGCTGGTCAAAGTCGAAGCTGGACCAACAGTCGGGTTATGAGAAATGCCCCAGATGGAAGTAATTTCGGCCCAGGCAGAAGCACCAGGCATAGTGTCTACAGGAGCGATCACCTGATATCCACGGGCCGCTGCACCATATGCAGTAAACAGGACAGCTCCATTAGGAGCCGTACCTGTCACGATGACGCTAGTGATCCCTTTATCTTTGAGGATTTTGTCGAGATCCGTCTCATCAAATTTATTCGGCCGCGCTACCAAAACCTGTTCACCTTCGACCGGAGCAAGTTCCTTAGTCCCCGGCCGCTTTGTAGGTCCTTGCGAGAAGACAACGAGCATTTTATGGGTGCGTGCTTTGTCCAATAGCGCTTTCACCCTTGGAATCGCCGCAAGGCAACGTGGATTAGGATGGGCACCATCAGCGGCGCAGGCCTCTTGAGTAAAGTCCATCACTAGAAGAACGGTCTTCGCCGGGTCGATTTTCACTGCCTTCAGTTCGGGTGCGGGCGGCACCTCGACCGTCTTCCATTCACTCAGGATGCCCGGCTGCTGCCCCATAGCAGGCGAAGAAGGAATCACAAATAGCGCCGCAAGTGCCGTTATTGCTAAGCCGAGAAGAAATCGGACTTTCTTCATAGTGTTTAATCCTTTTTCCCAATACGTTATTAACTTTGGTTGAATTCATGCCCCTAACACTGATTAAGGAATCGCTAGAGGCGCAGCAAAGTATCCGAGTCAGCCTGTCACGGTTTTACCAGGCTGGCGGAAGATGATTCATATCCATGCAACCCATATGAGAACCTGAGCAATTCGGCCGGGTGTCCATATGTTGATCATAGGTCCGGATCAACATCAGATTGCCATCGTAGTAGGCCATGAGAGCGATGATGCCCATCGCTCCTCGAGGTCCAAAATTTTTCTCCAGATTGGCAAAAGCTTGCGAAGAGACTGGATCTGTTCTGGGCATCTTGTACAGGTCTCGGGCAAATTCAATGATCGCTATTTCCTTGGCGTCCAGCGCTGCAGGGTCCTTGCGGTGTTGAATGACCTCCTGCGCCTGTTCCCCGTACGCCTTGATTCCGTCTTCAATATGGTCGATGTACTGCTCGCGGCTGCCGTTCTCACGGGTCGCCACACCAGCCGCCAACTCCATATACTTTGTATCCACGCCGCTCTTGGTGCGAAACGCTTTGTTCTGAGCGTTTGCTTTCACCGCATAAACGGGGATCTGCAGGCGCATTCCGGTAGGGCCAAGCCAACGAGAGACCAGCTGCTTGCTCCCGGGCGCGTTGTTCACCTTGTCAAAAGCTTCCTTATCTTCGTCGGTGGTGAAGTCACTTTCTTTTACGCGAGGAATTCTACATAGTGTTTCGGGAAAGATACTGGGAGGCAGAATAGCTTGCCCCTTGGCCCACTGGATTTCTGTCTGCGTATCGCCTTCTGCAGTCTTCGGGTTATTCCAAAGCGGAGGAACGTCCTTCAAATTGAGGCAACCGGATCCTGTACAGCCGGCACTGGTATCCATGCGCTGGTCGTAGGCCCGCATGATCACGTTATCTGCCTGGATTCCCATCATCAGAGCCGTGATGGCCAACGTGCCTTGCTTACCAAAATTTGCTTCCATGTCTCCATAAACTTTCGCGGAGATCGGAGCGACCATGGGAGGCTTGAACATTTCACGGGCATATTCAATGATTGCGGTTTGCTTAGGGTCGAGTCCCTTGGTGGGTTTCCGAAGTCTAATTATTTCGAGGACCGCTAGGCCGTTTGTCTTCAAGGCAGCTTGATAGTGATCAAGATAAAGTGCCTGGTTGCCGGCTTCGCGGGCTGAAACGACATCCACAAGCTCCGCCAGCTTTGGGTCGATATATTTGTCGAGGTCACGGGTCATTGCCTCGTAATTCTCCGCGTATGGCGGAACCTGTAACCGCGTGCCGGAGGGCCCGAGCCAGTTGCCATGGGCATTTCCCTTGCTTGTCTTTGCAAAGCTCTTCTGATCATCCGGATCCGTGAAATCACTTGCCTTCGGCTTTGTCGCGCGAGACAACGTATCAGGGTGTACATCCGGAGGAAGTTTGCTTTGCTGGGCCGCCACCCATTCGGTGCCTGCTGCCCCTCTTTGCGGCGCGGCCAAAAGCGGTTGTTCCAAACACAGCCCAGCCACAAGAACCATTACTGATGTCGCCGCAAGCGACACGGTGTAAGGCTTTCTCATTCGATACTCCCCAAATCTTTTGTCCGTACTAAATAGCCAGGCAATCCTGCGCCTGTTTCGATTTCTCGCAATTATCTCCGCGAATTTATTTCGGTGCGTCTGCTTTTGGCGCATCGGCAGATTTCGCATTAAAGGCAATCAGGTAAGCCCTGAATCCCTTCATGTTCTCAAAAGTGTGAGGAACGCCTGGTGGGATAAAGAGAATGTCTCCTGCTGACATCTCTTGACTGGTGCCTCCCTCAATTCCGGTTCCGGTGATGTTATTTCCTGTAAGGGCGTGCGAGTTTCTCACACGAGGATTGATGAGTTTGCCGCCCGTGATTGCTGTTGCGGTACCAGCCACACAAATCCAGACGTCGGCGGCGAGTTCATGCGCGAGCGGCGGGCTATTCGGGTGCACGATTCGAATATTGACGTTGTAGGTTGGACCGTTCAATACGCGGTGATTATTGACCTGGTCGGCTTCGAGTTGCTCCCAGATTTTTGCGAGGTCACCATGAGCAAAGTAGGCGGCCTTGTCTGTTGGAGCCTCCATGGCACCAGCTCCCTCGTCGTCTCCGCTATTTCCCGGTTTAGCCGTTTTCGTCTGCGCAGGGGCCTGCGGCGCTTGCCCTGGCTGCTTCGCTTGTGCAGGCTGCAAGCCGCTAAAACCGATCAGGGTTATTGCCGCCAAAACAACCGTCGCCAGCAATCCGTATTTCTTCATATGTGCTCCTTTGAGCGGACCGACTGCGTCAGAACGTTCATTTCCACTTTTCAGCTGAGTTCAGAACGCGCGAATCCTATTTAACAATCACAGTTAATGTCCTCAAGAAGTTCTAAAGAAAAACCAAACCTTTAGAATCACTAACTTTGCTCTGACAGTCACCCATTGTTGGAGCATCTCCTGAAACCAGCATTCTCAGGAGAGCGCTTTCCTACATGGGAGTCCAAGTTGCGATCAACCATCGGGAAATGCTGAAACGAATAACCGCGGCCCGGAATCATCGCGCATTGATTTGCGAATTCCAATTGATCGCTCCGCGCTTTGTATAGTGATGGGGTGGCTGTCGTCAATAGTTGGGTAGAGCTTTAGTGCATCTGAATTGTGTTCTTCTTTTTTTTCGATCTTCACCGTTTACCGTGCATAGTCCCCTTCCGCGTTGTCAGCGATTGCTTGTAAACTCCGCGCAAGAGCTGCTACGACTGTGATACTTTGACCGGAATCATAAGGGGAAAGAAGAAATGAAAAATAAACAAACATCGTATGCGCTGTTCGCTGGCATTATCTTGGGAGCCGTTGCCTCAATGAGCTTTTACCCGTCGTTGCTGCATGCGCAAGAGGGCTCCACTTCTGGCGCCGCTCCAGCAAAGCGAAACCTTGCAATGTCTCCCACAGACAAAGCTGCCTATTTTTCTCATGGAGATATGGAGACAGTTTGGAAAGAGCTGGAAGCGACACAGACCAATAATCACCGGATATTGGGCGGCCAAAACCATGTTGTCTATATCCGCATCGTCAAGCCTGGCAGCCCACCGATCGTTCACACGGCGGGCGCGGATGTTTGGGTAGTAGAGGCGGGTTCGGCGGTTGCTGTGACAGGCGGTACGCTTGTGAACCCCAAGCCTGCAGTCGGCAAGGATCCGAACTCCATATTCGGAGATACAGTCGGCACCTCGATAGAGGGCGGGACCGAACAGCTAATGACTGCAGGCGACATCCTATTCGTCCCGCCAGGGGTACCTCATAATTTTGAGAAGATGAAAGGCTTCAGGGCGTACCTAATTCGCTTTGACGCAAAGTAGCGCGGCAAACAAGAAGGGCCGACATAAGCAAATAGCTCTGTAGAAGCAGGGAGTTTAGCGTTGAGAAAGTCAAAAGTTTGTCTCGCCGTATTTGCGTCGCTCGCATTCCTTGTGAGCCTCGTTAAGACTTACGCCGCTGCGCCGAAAGCAAAGACCGTTGAATACCCCGTCTTCGCCGTCGACGAAACTTGGCCTAAGCTCCCCAATAATTGGGTGATGGGCAACGTTTCCAAAATCTCTGTCGATAAATCTGACAATGTCTGGATCATCCATCGTCCCCGCACTGTGCCAGCAGGCAAAGAAGCAGCGCCACCTGTAGTTGAACTTGATAAAGACGGGAAATTTGTGCAGGCGTGGGGTGGGCCCGGCGAAGGCTACGATTGGCCTGACGCCGAGCACAACGTTTTTGTCGACTACAAGGGTAACGTTTGGATAAGCGGAAGCAGTCCGAGTGGGCAGTCGAAAACCAAGCGCTCGGATGACATGATTATCAAGTTCACGAACAACGGGAAATTCCTCTTGCAGATCGGCGGCAGGTCCGTGAGCAAAGGAAGCACCGATCCTACCAGCGTGAATAAGCCCGGAGATTTATTTGTATGGCCGAAGACGAACGAACTCTTCGTCTCCGATGGCTACGGAAATCGCCGCGTGATTGTGTTCGATGCGGATACAGGGGCGTTCCGGAGAATGTGGGGTGCCTTTGGCAAACCTCCAATGGATGACGCCAACTCTGGAGGTCCAGGACCGTCGGGAGGTCACAGCGGAACTGCTGACACCGCAGAAGGTGGTGCGAAGGCAGCCGTTCCGGATTTGGATGGTGACGGATCGCCTACGTTTGCGAGCCCAGTGCACGGTATCGTCGTATCTAACGACGGCATTGTGTATGTTGGCGATCGCTCCAACAGGCGGATACAGCTATTCACGCCTGCCGGCAAATATCTGAGTCAGATTTTCATCAACCGAAGCAAGCCTGGTTCCGGGTCTGTTTCTGGACTAGCCTTCTCTGCGGACATGGCTCAGCGATTTCTCTATGTTTCGGACTACGGTAACTCGCATGTGGTCGTAGTCGATCGGAAAAAATGTGAAGTGCTCTACCAATTCGGTAAGAGATCCGCTACGGCTGGAGATTTCCGAGGTATTCATCATATTGCGGTCGACTCGAAGGGAAATCTCTATACGGCAGAAGTGGCGCCGGGCGGACGTGCCCAACGCTTCATCTACAAAGGACTGTCATCGACACTGCCGCCCAATGCATTTGTGGAAGCTGATCCACCTCTTAAACCGTGATCACGGATAAGTACATGACCTTCACTTAGGTGAGCTAGGAGGCGTCGCCAATGGCGTTGCTGCACTATCGGCGTCTTTCGGCGGATAATTCGCCACCAGGTAATCCAGGACGAGCTTCCTATCGTCATCCGTTAAATAAGTCCCTAAATTGATCATTCGCTGAAGCGTTGCATCCCACTCTTTTCTGTCATGGTGGGCATTGATCGTTGTTTCCAGCGAATGGCAATTATGGCACCTTGCGACGACGAGCTTCTTGCCGTCTCCCTCCGGCATGAGGTCAGCCAGCTTCTTGGTCTGTGCAGCGGATGTTACAGGGGCTTGCGGACGCGCTGTGGCATTTACCAGAGTCAGTCCGATGGAGCAACAGAATAGGGCCGGAATTGTCCCGAAAAATACACGGTGAAGTTTATCTTGGAACAAGCTACTGCTCCTTTAGAGCTGATTTTATTGGCAGATTCTTCAAAACACTCAGAGCCACTTCAATCCACTAAATCTCCGAAGCGGGTCGCCTTACGTTCCCGACCTACAAAAGTCATCAGTGCAGCAAGGCAAAACACTGCTGCTGCCCAACCTGCCATGGCCACTGCATACGATCTGCCACGAGCGGTAGACGCCTCCAAATAAGGTAGTCCACCCGCGATCAGGACACCAATCTGGTTTCCTAGTCCAGGTAATGTTCCTCGAACTGAGTCTGGGCTGAGTTCCGCCACATGAGCAGGCACGACACCCCATGCACCCTGCACACAAAACTGGATAAGCACTGCTCCTAAAACCAGCACGGAAATCGTGTGTGCAAAGGCCCAGAGCGGAATGACGACCAGAGCTCCCAGGATCGCACCAATCATGGCTTTACGGCGACCGATGCGATCGGAAATCCAACCGATTGAAAGTCCGCCAAGGATAGCTCCTGCCATCGAAATCGCCGTTAGCAGCGCCCGCTGTTTGCCTGCGATGTTCCAATCCTTTTCCAGAAAAGTCGGATACAGGTCTTGAGTACCGTGCGAACTCATGTGCATGGCCATCATAAAAATTGT
>Ga0206876_1095_pt1 | contig 25122 bp, 18 predicted proteins | sample Alteio_BWOrgCont_10_FD_152619 | JGI IMG/M metagenome (GOLD analysis project Ga0206876, IMG submission 152619) | Enriched cells from forest soil in Barre Woods Harvard Forest LTER site, Petersham, Massachusetts, United States -... | ecosystem: Environmental > Terrestrial > Soil > Temperate forest >...
GCAGCCTCCGCCTGCGCCTGTCGCGCGTTTCGATTTTGGGGACCATGCCATTGCGGTTAGCGAGCCTCCGCGGGAATTGCGGTTGAAGGTTCCCGATACGCACGGGGCGTTTCCAGCTGGAGCTTTTGAAAACGCTCCGGCGCAGCATTCGATGACGAATATTGGCGAGCTGCGGCCCCTGGGACAGCTGCACAACAGTTTCATCATTGCGGCGGGTACCGACGGGCTTTGGATCATCGATCAGCATGTGGCTCACGAGCGGATTCTGTTTGAGCAGGTGCTTCGGCAGCAGGCGGCTGGTCATGTGGAAGTGCAGCATTTGCTGATGCCGGTGATTCTGCAATTGACGCCGGAGCAGCAGATCGAGTATGCGCGGATTGCCGATGAGATGAACAATGCGGGTTTCGAGACGGAGCCGTTCGGGAACCGGACGATCGCGGTGAAAGCGGCGCCGGCGGTGGTTGGGCAGGGGGACCTGGAGCGGGTGATTTTCGAGATTCTGGAAATCGCGGAGAACGAACTGCGGAGTGTTTCGGTTTCGGATTTGCGCCGGGGCATTGCGGCATCGATCGCATGCCGGGCGGCGATCAAGATCAATACTCCGCTGGATCACCGGAAGATGGAATGGATGCTGCGAACACTGGCGGCTACGGACTATCCGATGGCTTGTCCGCATGGACGTCCGGTGGCGCTGCAGTACAGCACGCGGGATATTTTGAAGTCGTTTCATCGGATTTAGCGGGACAAGCGTCGAGATGAGTCTCGACGCGGCACGAGTGCATACGCCACGATTCGGCTGTGAAATACCGTGTTAAGCTCCAGGGGCGTGAACCTGGGCTGGCGCAGCGGAATCGGCTCGTACATTCTTCTGGCGACGCTCGTAGCGGCGTCGGGACTGGCAGGCGCCGTTCTGGGCTGGACGGCGTTCGGGCGGCAGATCGATCAATACGCTTACGATTTTCTTTTTCGCCTGGAACCTCCGGCGCCCTGGACACCGTCTTCCATCGTTCTGGCCATTGATGAACGGACGCTAACGAAGTATGGAGGGCTTATCGGAATGCGGGCCGCTCTGGCGGACGGACTGGACAGGATTCACGATGCCGGGCCGGCTGTGGTGGCGGTAGATCTGATTTTGCCGGAGCCGGGAAATGCCGACGATCAGCTGGAGGGGGCTTTTGCCCGGACGCGGAATCTGGTTCTGCCCAGCGATATAAGGCCGGAGGCCGGGGGCTGGGAAGATCCCATCGAAAGATTCCGGAGACATGCGGCGGCGGTGGGGGAAGTTCATGCCGATCTGGATAAATACGATGCGGTGAGCCGCGATTTGCCCCTGGAGAAAGTGGCGGGGCATGATCGCCGGTGGGCGCTGGCGCTGGAGGCATTTCGACTGAAGACCGGCGCGCAAATCGTCGAGACGCCGGAGGATTTGATGGTGGGGACGGTGGTGATTCCGTCCCGCACGGACATGGAGAACGAGCGGGTGATGCGGATCCGTTATGCGCCTTTGGGGCTGATTCCCATCGTGTCAATCTTCGATCTGGACAGTGATCCTTCGCTGGCGGCGCGATTTGCGGGGAAGGTTGTGTTCGCGGGGCTGACGGCTCAAACGGCTGTACGCGACCGGTGGATGACGCCTTACTCCAATGGCGTGATTATGCCCGGGATCGAGATGAACGCGAATGCGTACGAGACGATCGCGCGCGGGATGTTTCTGGTGGATGCACCGCTGGTGGATGTGGTGGGCTGCTGTTTCGGGCTGGCGATTCTGGCGGGCCTTGCCTATGCATTCACGCCCGGCTGGATCGCGAATGTACTGACTCTGCTGGTGCTGGCGGCGTCGCAACTGCTGCCTGCCGTCGCGTTCCGGGATTCGGTGGTTTGGCAGTGGCTTCCGGGGACACTAGCGGTTGTGTTTGCGACTGCCTCCGCGGCTGCGTGGAGACATTTGCTGGTACGGCGGGAACTGGTGCAGGCTGAGAACGAGACGACACGCTATCGGCAAACGATGCAGTTTGTGACGCACGAGATGAGAACTCCACTGACAGCGATTCAGGGGTCGAGCGAACTGATCAGCCGGTATGGATCGATGCCGGAAGCCAAGCGGAAGCAGATGGCGGAGGTGATCAATTCGGAATCGAAGCGGCTGGCGCGCATGATTGAGACATTTCTCAGCGTGGAGAGGCTGTCGGCCGGACAGATGGAAATGAAGCGGGAACGTTTTTCGCTGGACGATATTGTGGAGCGATGCGCGGGGCGTGCGCGGCCGCTGGCGGAGAACAAACAGATCGAGATTGAGAGCTCGGATATACCGGCGACGGAACTGACAGGCGATCAGGAATTAATGGAGTATGCGATTTATAATCTGCTGACGAATGCGGTCAAATACTCGCCGTCACACACACGCGTGACGGTTTATGCAGAAGATGATAGTGGGGACCGCGTGCGGCTTTCCATTCAGGATCAGGGAATGGGGATGGATGAAAAAGAGACCGCGCGCATTTTTGAAAGATTCTATCGGACGAAGAGGGCGGAGCAATCGGGCGAAATGGGTACGGGAATAGGACTTTCAATTGTGGCGCAGATCGTGACCGAGCACGGGGGGACGATCGAAGTCGATTCCGAGCCGGGCAAGGGGTCGAAGTTTACTTTGACGCTGCGGCGGGCATCATAAATGGCTGACGCTACGATCTTGCTGGTGGAAGACGATGCGAGCGTGCGCACGACCATCGTCACGTTTCTGGAGCTGGAAGGGTTTCAGGTGGAGGCGGTCTCCAATACGCGGGAGGCGATTTCGCGCCTTGCGGAGCGCGGGTATCCGCTGATCATTTCCGATATTTACGTTGACGACAAAACGGGGATCGATGTGCTGATGGCGGCGAAACAGCAGGATCCCGATTGTTCGGTGATTCTGATGAGCGCGCGGGGCACGATGGAAACCGTGATGGCGGCGACGCGGAACGGAGCGTTCGATTACCTCGCTAAACCCTTTGAGCTGGATACGCTGCTGGAGGCGGTGCGGCGGGCTTTGAATGCGCGCGAGCCGGGCGACGCTGAGGCCGAGGCGGAGGAGTTGCCCGAGAGCGAGATGGTGGGCAGCTCCGCGGGGATGGTCGAGATTTATAAGACGGTGTCGCGGGTTGCGCCTACCGATGCGACGGTGATTATCGAAGGGGAAACCGGTACCGGGAAGGAATTGATTGCGCGGATGATTCACCGGTTCAGCAATCGGTCGGCGCATCCGTTTGTGCCGGTGGATTGCGCGGCGATTCCGGCGGCGCTGCTGGAGAGTGAACTGTTCGGGTCGATGAAAGGCGCGTTTACCGGTGCGGAGCGGGATCGCGTCGGGGTGTTCGAGGCCGCGAATAAAGGCACGGTTTTTCTGGATGAGATCGGGGATATCGATGCGGCTTTTCAGGTGAAACTGCTGCGTTTCCTGCAGGAGCGGGAGATACGTCCCGTGGGTTCGGCGCGCGAAAAAAAGGTGGACGTGCGGGTGGTGGCGGCGACGAATCGCGACCTGCAGAAGATGGTGGAGGAGGGGAAATTCCGGGAGGATCTTTGGTTCCGGCTGAATGTAGTGCGGCTGACGCTGCCTCCTTTGCGGGAACGACGGGGCGATGTAGCTCTGCTGACGCATTATTTCTTGAATAAGTACAACGGGCGTTACAACCGCGATGTGAGGTTGACGGAATCGGGCTTGAAGGCGCTGAAAGATTTTACGTGGCCGGGAAATGTGCGGCAGCTGCAACATCTGGTGGAGCGGCTGACGATTCTGGCGCCGAACGACCGGATCGACGCCGAGGCGGTGCAGGATGCGATTTCGGCTATGGAGCCGGGCGGGGCGGCGGGCGAGACGCTGGCGGAGACGGAGTCGGATCAGATCCGAAGAGTCCTGGCGGCTACGGGGGGAAATAAGAGCCGGGCGGCGGCGATTTTGGGGATTGAGCGGAAGACGCTATATCGGAAGCTGGAGCGGATGAAGCTTTAGCTGGCTGCTGAAAAACGCTATTCCGGACCGCTCCCTCGCGGTCGCGGCTCGGTAAACCGTTCGCTATCAAGGGCCGTTGGCTAAAAGACCCACAGGCGAAAACGCCTGGGCCACGAAGCATTATCAACAACCTGTCGGCGATTACAATCTCCTCGCGATGACGGAGGCGCCGTCGTGAACGTGGGGACGAATTAGAATAGGAATTCATGATTACGCGCGCTGAAGCCATGGATATGTTTAGTTCCGACGACCTGATCGGGATCGGGATGGAGGCGGACGCCTTGCGGCGGAAGCTTCATCCGGAAGGCGTGGTCTCGTATATCATCGACCGGAATATCAATTACACGAATTTCTGCACGGAGTATTGCAGTTTCTGCGCCTTCTACCGGCCCATGGGGCATGCGGAGGGCTATGTGCTGCCGCGCGAGGTTATCTTCGACAAGATTCAGGAGACCATCGACCTGGGCGGGACCGGCATTCTGTTTCAGGGCGGGCTGCATCCGGATTTGAAGATCGAATGGTATGAGGATCTGCTGCGGTCCATCAAGGCGAAGTTCAATATCTGGTGCCATTGCTTTTCGGCTCCCGAGATTACCAATATCGCGGAGGTCAGCGGGATTTCTCTGCGGGATACCATCGCCCGGCTGCGGGATGCGGGGCTCGATTCGATTCCGGGCGGCGGGGCGGAGATTCTGGACGATGCGGTGCGGTACCGGATCAGCCGCCTGAAGTGCGGGACGCAGGAATGGATCGATGTGCATCGCACCGCGCATTCTTTGGGGATGCGGACGACTGCGACGATGATGTTTGGCTGCGGCGAGACAATCGAGCAGCGCATGAATCATTTTGAGATTGTGCGGCAGATTCAGGAAGACACCGGCGGGTTCACGGCTTTCATTCCGTGGAGCTTTCAGCGGGAATTAACTTCGCTGGGGCGATTTATTAAAGAAGAAGCTACGGCGGTGGAGTATCTGAAGACACTGGCGATTTCGCGGATTTTTCTGGACAATATTCTGAATATTCAGAGCTCCTGGGTTACGCCTGGCTTGAAGACCTGCCAACTGGGGCTTCGTTTTGGCGGTAATGATGTGGGCAGCGTGATGATTGAGGAGAATGTTGTTTCTGCCGCAGGTACGCACCATCAGGCGACTGAGGAAGAGCTTCGGCATATGATTCGCGACGCGGGTTTTGTTCCGAAACAGCGGGATACGCTTTACCGAACGTATTTTTTGAACTAGCCCGGCGTCGAGATGAGTCTCGACGCGGCACGCACGAGTGTTTCCTGGCCCGGGACCGGGCAAAGCCCGGTATGAAAATAAAGGACTTCGTCCTTTACATTCGAGAGTGCGTACGCCACGCTACTTTCCGGTGATTTCTTTTAGCAGGGCGTCGGCGTTGTAGAGCTTGCGCAGTGCCTCTGTCATCGCTCCGGTGTGCACCGCTACCGAGCGGTTGGTGTCGATGTCGTAGACGAAGTCTCCCACTAACGATTCGATGTTGCCGTCGAAGATTAGTCCCACGATTTCGCCTTCGCGGTTAACTACCGGCGAGCCCGAGTTGCCTCCAATGATGTCGTTCGTGGTTACGAAATTCAAGGGGGTTGCGAGGTCGAGCTTGCCCTTGCCATCGGCATACCGCGGGGGCAGGTTGAACGGGGGCTTGAAGCCGAAACTGGTGGCGCGATCGTAGAGACCGAAGAAGGTCGTGATCGGCGGGGCTTTCGTGCCGTTCATCGGATAGCCTTTCACCTGCCCGTAGGAAAGACGCAGGGTGAAAGTGGCATCGGGGTAGGTGTCTTTGCCGTAAACGGCGAAACGGGCTTTGCCGAGTTTCTCGCCAGCCTGCTGCTGGATGCTTTCCACGTTGTCCTGCAGCCATGCGATCAGTTCGCGGCGCGCCGGGTCGAGTTTGCGGGCGAGAACGATTGCGGGATCGTCGGACGCCGCTACAGCGGCTTCACCACCCTCGACAAGCTTCCTGCGAAAGGCCGGGTCGGCGATTTTTGTTCCGTTCACCAGCGCGGCGGCGACTTCGGCGGGTGACTTTCCGTTCAGCACCATCCGGAGGAACGGGTCGTCTTTGCCGGCAACTTCGAGGTCCAGTTCCAGAGAGGCGGTGATGCGGGCAATCTCAAGCCCGGGATAGATGGGCGCGGGCGAAAACGTGCGAAGGCGGAAAGAATCGAGTTGAGATTCGTGATAGCCGGGCAAGCGCTCACCATCGGGCTTCTTGATTTCGGCTCCGTAATCGACGATCGAATAAGCGAGGGTGACGAGATCGGAATCGAGACCGTGATAGAACTGCTCTTTGTATCGGGATGCTGCTTTGGCGCCGGCAGCGGCCAGTTCGGTCCACGCGCCGCCCCAGGCGGCCTGCCATTGAGGATTTGCCATTACTTTGGCTTTGAAGGCGTCCTCGTCGCGCTGTTTGATGGCCATTACGGCGGGGTCTTTCAGACCGCGCGCTTCACCGGCAACGGCCTTCTGCGAGTTCGCGAGGCTGAAGATTCTCGAGCCGGCTTCGCGCGCCTGCTCCGGACCTCGGGCGGAGTATTTTTCGAGGGCGTCGATTCTGTGGCGGTAGATGTTGAGGCGGGCCGGTTCTTCGACGTCGCGGTCGTAGATGAGTTGCGACATGGTGTCGAGCCGCTGGGTGTCGCCGGGATGACCGGAGACAAAGACGAGGTCGCCGTCGTCTGCGCCTTTAGGATTCCATTTCAGATAGTCTTTGCTGTCGATCGGCTTGCCATTGTCGTAGACGCGGAACAGAGCCATATCGAGGTCGTAGCGGGGGTAAGTGAAGTTGTCCGGGTCACCTCCGAAAAAAGCGGCTTGCTGTTCAGGCGCGAAGACAAGGCGCACGTCGGTATAGCGTTTATAGCGATAGAGCCAGTATTCGCCGCCGCTGTAGAGAGTGACTACGTCTGAGCGGAGGCCGGTTTTGGTCTGGCTCTCGCGCTCGATGGCAGCCGTGACGGCACGGCGGGCGGCAAACTCCTGCGCGGGGGTTTTGGCGTCCTTAAGCGATTCCTGGACGCGGGCGGAGACGTTCTCCATGGAAACGAGAACATTGACTTCGAGGTCGGGCGTCTTCATTTCAGTGTCGGGGGTGGCAGCATAGAAACCGTTTTCGAGGTAGTTACGCCCAGCGGTGGAGTTTTTTTGCAACTGTCCGCGAGCCACGTGGTGGTTGGTCAGGAGCAGTCCGCGCGGACTCACGAAGGAACCGGAGCCGCCGTCATTGAGACGGACGCTGGAGAGGCGGATGTGATCGAGCCAGGCTTTGGTGGGCGTGAAGTTGTACTTGTCTTTGAGCTGTTTGACCGGGGGATTGTCGAAGGTCCACATGCCTTCGTCGGCGAAGGCGAGGGACGCCGGGAGGATGACGGCCGCAAGGGCGGCGATGCGGAATATTTTGATTGAACGCATGAAGAAGAATCCTTCTACATGTTAAACGTGTCCCGGATCAGTTAAGGAGGCACCCTTGGGAAAGGTATGGTTCCGCCCTGAAAACCGTTCACTGCCGCATCGATTTCGGGCGGAGCCTGGGGACAAATTCCTGAGCGACGTTCCACGCGGCATGTTCCGCGAAAATGAGACCAGTGCGGGTGAGGCCTTCCGACACGGAGTTTGTGCTGGGCGGCTGCCATGCATTGACAAGCTGACCTGTGGCGAAGGCGCTGGTGATGCGGGCGATGGCGAGGGTTTGGCCACCGGAATCAGTTCGTGTAATTACGGTTGCCAGGAGGGCATGTCTTATTCTGGCTCCGGCACCTTTTTCATGACTCGGGAAGTAGCGCGGGTCTTCGTGCAGGGCGCTTTCGAGCGTAAATTCCATGGTTTGATCGACAAGATGCTGGCCGAATGACGATCCGAACCGCTCACCGAATCCCACGCTTCCTTCTCCCCACTCGTGAGGAACGTCTCTGACCTGGTTCAGGCCCGCACCTACCGCCGCCTGGAAAAAACCGCGGATGCCAAAGGCCTGGGTGACCCGATAGTTGAATTTCTGCGCAACGTTCAGAGGCGCAATGGAATCGTCTTTTGCGGCAGGTGGCGCCGGGGGGTCGGTTGTCTGCGCGGGGAGTGCAGAGATCAGGAAGGAGCAGGCCAAGAGTCCCGCCAACGTTAAGGGGTTCACGATTCGGTTGCTTTTGCGGTGCCTCATATCGATGTTGAAGCGGTGCATGCGGTCAGCCAATGTGAATGGCGCACCAAGTGCTTGTGTTTTGCCCGAGGGAGCAAAAAGGCAATGAGTCTCAACAGGAACGATGTGAAACACGGAATCGATGTGACAGCCGAAAAACTGAAAAAGGCTACCGACACGATATCCGACAGGTTGTCGGATACCGCTAAGAGTGCGGACGCGAAAGCGCGCGAACTCGGGCGGAAAACCGGGGAAACACTGATCGAGAAGGGCAAGAAGCTGAAACAGGCTTCGCGGTAGCCAGGAGCAGGGAGATGCTGATACTTCTTATCGTTCTATTGATCGTTCTCGGAAGCGGCGGCGGCTACTACGGGCATACCCGCTGGGGTTACGGCGGAGGCGCGGGCGTGGGGCTTGGCACTATTTTGCTGATTCTCCTGATCGGGTATTTGCTGGGCGTGTTTTAGCCAGGCTGCGAGAGACCAGGCAAGCGTCGAGATGAGTCTCGACGCGGCACGCAGAGTGCGTACGCCACGATCCGGAAGAGTGCTTCGGCAGCGTCAGGGGAGGCTGGGGTAGGTTAGCGAGTCCGTTAGCCACTCTCCGTTGGCTTTCACTGCTGCCTGCAGTTTTTCGACGAGACGTTCGCGGCTTTCGTAGAGCCGGTAAGGCTGGCGCGGCCTGTGCTTTTCCAGGAGTGCCTTCACGATGAACGGCATCATCATGGAATAGTCCGCCGGCAGGCTTTCGGTGGATTGCCGGTAGGTTTCCTTATCGACCTTGCCCCACGTTACCGCTTCGGCGGGGAGGCAGGATGACAGGGATCCGTCGGTGACGGGCGCGGTGGTTATCTGAACGTCGAATTCGTAGCCGCGCACGTCCGGGAGTCCGAGGACCTGGCCCAGTGCGGGTTCCGGCTGAAGGTTGTAATTCTTGGGAACGCCGCCTCCGAGGATCAGGGTGGCGATTGCCTTTGCGTCGCTTTCGAACAAGCCCCAGTGGTGATAGGCACAGGCCTCAAAGACTTCGGCGTGCATATCGAGGTCGAAAGCGTAATCGGGGATCAGTCCCGCCTGTTTCATTGCCCACAGCTTCATTGAGTTGAGAAATACGCTGCCGTCGGCGGGCGCGCCCACAAATATGGGGATACCGAGGCGGGTGCAGGTGGACAGGAGGCCGGGCTCTACTCCGTTGCGCAATTCCTGCTCCGCATAAAACGAGCCGAGGCGATGGCGGAGTTCCGTGCCGGTCATTTTCTTCTGGAATTCAGGACGCTGGAGAACCGCGGTGAGAAAGCGGTCCTGATCGAGCAGGACGGATTCATCGAAGCCCATGTCGGTGACGCGGATGACACTGTCATCGCGGAGCTGGCGATCATCGCCGAAGATCGGCACTTCGTAGATAGGGTCTTTGGTGTGCTCGTTGAGGCTGCGGTGCCCGTCGTGATAGCAAACGGCGTCGGTGGTGCTCAGATAGGCGACCCAGCCGGTTTCGAGGAGCGGAATCAGCCAGGCCTGATGCTGTCCGGAGACCGTGACCGGACCGGCAATGGAGAGAGTCAGCGGACAGTTCATGCCGATGGCGCGGTCAAGGATGGAATAGACACGGCGGAGGATTGCGCCTCCGAAGGCGGGGAGGCAGTTTTCAAAAATCTCGTGGAGCGACTGGCACTCGTCGACGCGGCGAACGCGCACTGGTTTTCGATGATCGTGATGCATCAGTACGAGTTTCGCTTATCGGAAGTTTTTATTCGATGCGGAAGTCCCAGATGCGCTGGTTCATTTTGGAGGGAGTGTATTCCACGACCGCGTATTCGCCTTTTTCGAGAGCCTCCTGGGGCCAGATTTTGAAGAGGCCATTGTCGGAGAGTTCTTTCTGGAAAATCGCAACAGTTGTCGGCTCTTCCTCTACTTCCCTGGCGACGGGAATATAGGTCAGCTTTTCCACGATGCGCACGCCCTTTTGCGGGTTGAGTTTGAAAATGGCAAAGCTTTCCAATTGCGCCAGCTGGAGGAAGAATTCGGGGCGGTCCTCATTATTGATGATGTTGGCGGAATGCTCGCCCTGGATCTCAAGAGTGGATTTGCCGTTGATGATCTGCGGGAGCGCAGTGATGATTCTGAGAGCCTGGCGGCCTTTATCGTTATGGACGACGGAATCAATTTCGTTGAAGACGCGGAGCTGATCGTTTTCGAGGCGATATAGCCCGGGGTCCTGCGGAATTTTTCGTATTTCGGCACGGGCTTCGCGGGCGGCAGCTTCCTCGTCGGAAATGGCTTTGGCGGCTTTGTCGGCTATGGCTTTGACTGCGGCGGCTTCGGTTTCGGTGCGCTTGAGGTCGATGAGGGAAACAGGCATTTCATCCCAATCGCCGATGTCGAGGCTGTAGAAACGAACTCGGTCGCCATTGACCTGATATTCGCGAACGAGGTGAAAATCGCCGTCTTTGAGGTAGAGCTTGATATTTGCCGCGCAGAGCGGCAGCGCTAACAGGATGAGAATCAGTAGTCGGCGCATTTGGTGCGTTGCCAGCAATTTTAATTTTAGCGGGTTTCTGCCCCGGGGAATTACAGCGACATTTCACGAGGCGGGTTGCCAACGAGGCGAATGCGGACTTTCGTCCGCAGCGCCAAAAGAGGGACAGGCCCGAATTATCGCAAGAGCGGCGAAATTCGCTCCTGTCCCCTTTTGGCCCTTTTGGCGCGGGATAATAGGCTGGTGAAATACCTGCGGCCTGGCGGACTCCTGTTACTTGCCGCAGTGCTTCTTCCGGGCGCGGATTCTTTTCGGTTTGTTCTTCTCGGCGACCGCACCGGTGAGACGCAGCCGGGTATATATGCGCGCGTCTGGCAGGAGGTGGCGCGCGAAAATCCTGCATTCGTGGTGAGCGTCGGCGATACGATCCCGGGCTTGCGCGACGACAAGGCAGAGAGTGAGTGGATGGACGCGGAGCGTGTTATCGCTCCCTACAGTGCCTTCCTGTTATACCTTGCGCCGGGAAATCATGACGTTTGGTCACCCTGGTCTGAAAGCCTGTTCCGCAAGTATTCAGGGCATGCGCTGCATTACAGTTTCGATTACATGCAGGCGCATTTTACTATTTTGGACAACAGCCGGTCAGACCAGTTTTCTCCCGGCGAGTTGACGTTTCTGGAAGCAGACCTCCAGGCGCATGCCGCACAACCTCTGAAGTTCATTGTTTCGCACAGGCCGTCCTGGCTTGTCGATGTGATTATGAATCAGTCCGATTTCGCCTTGCACCGGATTGCGAAGAAGTATGGGGTGCAGTATGTGATTGCGGGGCATGTTCACGAGATGCTGCATGCGGATCTGGACGGCGTGAGCTACACCTCTCTGCCCAGCGCCGGCGGCGGACTGCGAGCCACGAAGAAGTATGAAGACGGGTGGTTCTTCGGCTACACGGTCGTGGAAGCGGGCGCGAAGTCCGCGGAGTTTCAGGTTAAGGAACTGAAGGCGCCCTACGGTTCAGGGCGTGTGAGCGAACTGAAGGCCTGGGGAAAATCGGGACTCGTTATCGCGACAGCCGAGCCGGAGCGCGTTTCGCATTAGCTTCAGACCCGTTTCGCCCGCTGCGGTGAGGATCGATTCCGGGTGGAACTGCACGGCCTCGATCGGCAATTCGCGATGGCGGATGCCCATGATGATTCCATCGGTCGATTCCGCGGTTACTTCAAGGCAGGCGGGCAGGCGTCCGGGGATGGCGTAGAGGGAATGGTAGCGGCCGACTTCAAACTCGGAGGGCAGGCCTTCAAATACACCTTCGCCGCGATTCTTCACCAGGGATGGTTTGCCGTGCATGGGATAGGACAGCACGCCGAGCTCGCCGCCAAAGGCTTCGACAATCCCCTGAAGGCCCAGGCATACGCCGAAGACCGGAGTGCCTGCTCTGGCGGCGTGCAAGACCAGCTGAGGGACGCCGAAATCCTCCGGACGGCCGGGGCCGGGTGAGATCAGAATCATGTCCGGGCGGACGGCGTCGAGCACTTCAAACGGGACACCGGCGCGGTATGTGACAACTTCAGCGCCGGCTTGGCGCGCGTAGTTGGCGAGGGTGTGGATGAAGCAATCGTCATTGTCGACGAGCAGAAGCTTCATGTGGAGCAATTCAATCTTCCGGTCCGGACTGGCGGCGACGGGGGGCGGTCCCAGAAGGCGGAAAAAACCGGTGGCTTTGAGCCGCGTTTCGGCTTCCTCGGAGGCCGGATCGGAGTCGTAGAGCAGGGTCGCGCCCGCGGGATACGTTGCGTAGCCGTCCCGCAGATAAGTCGTGCGGATCAGAATGCCGGTGTTGATGTCTCCGTTGAGGGACAGCATGCCGACCGCGCCGCCGTACCAGCCGCGCTCGGTTTTTTCAAGATTTTCGATGGCGACGGAAGCGGCTTTTTTGGGAGCGCCGATCAGCGTAACGGCCCACATGTGAGTGAGAAAGGCGTCGATCGAATCGAAGCCTTCCTGAAGATAACCTTCCACGTGGTCGACGGTGTGGAACAAGCCCGCGTATTTTTCGATGAGACGACGGCCGATTACTTTGACGCTGCCGGGTTTGCAGACACGGCTTTTATCGTTCCGGTCCACGTCGGTACACATGGTTAGTTCGGACTCTTCTTTGGTGGAGCTAAGGAGTTCGCGAACGTTTTTTTCGTCCTGAAGCGGGTCGCCTGTGCGGCGGGCGGTGCCGGCGATGGGGCATGTTTCCACGCGATCGCCTTCCACCCGAACGAACATCTCCGGCGATGCGCCCACCAGTTGCTCCGCGGCGAACTGAATCAGAAACTCGTAGGGGCTCGGGTTGGCTTCCTGCATGCGGCGGAACAGTTCGGAAGCTTTACCTGAATAGGGGGTCTTGAATGTCTGTGCGAGAACCACTTCGTAGTAATCGCCCCGGTGCATGCCTTCGCGAACGACCTCGACATTGGCCATATATTCTTCCCGGCTGTGATCGGAGGTGATGGGGCCGGGCTTGCGCCGGGGTGCGCGGGCTATTTTTTCGCCGGTGCGCTCGAGGCCGCGGGTCGTCAGGCCATTCTGGTCGAATTCGTAAGAAAAACGTTCGATGCGCTCGCGCTTGCGATCCATGTAAACGATATCGTCGCAAAGGAAAAGCTGGAGGTCTTTGCGGGTTTCACGGGGCAGGCGCAGAGGGATCGGTTCGAACTGAAAGATCAGGTCATAGCCGAAGGCTCCGGCGAACGCGAGTTTGTCGTCAAGCGGGCTGCGGAACTCCTGCGTAAGAGCGCGGAGAATGGAAAATACCGAAGGCTGTTTGCTGCGCTCTTCCTCCGGGAACAGCGTTGGCATGGGCTTGAGGCGCCCGTGGAGGAAACCGTTTTCCTCGCGAAAATCGTCCCAGTGGGGATGGTGGCGGAGAACCGAGGCGAGCATGCGATTGATAGCCTCGCCGCGCTCGTTCAGGGGCCGGAACGTGACGTCGCGCTGGAAGCTGACGAGCTCCAGAGGAGGGCGGACGGAGACGATATCCCAACGGGAATATCGCCCCGGATACTCATAACCAGAGGACAGATAGATACCGCGGTACTTATCCAACTCGCGCAGAAAACGGTCAAAACCCTGCCGATAAGGCAAAGTAGAGGCCGAGCGGGTAACGGCGATTCCGTGCGGAGTATGGTACTGGACATCCCTCATGATGCGGCTTATGTACTACAGTATCTCCAACGTAGTTCGTTTCCGGCTTGCATGATACGCTTGGACTGGCATCATGTATAAGGCATTTTTCGGGCTGAACAGCAGTCCGTTCAATTTAAGCCCGGACCCTTCCTATCTTTATCGCAGCCAGCAGCATGAAGAGGCTCTGGCCAGCCTTATTTACGGGGTGCAAAGCCGCAAGGGTTTTATCGTTCTCACCGGCGAAGTGGGAACCGGCAAGACCACGATGCTGGAGTGTTTGCGGGATCATTTGACGGCGCATCATACGCCGTTCGCATTTCTGTTCAATTCGCGGCTGACGCCGGAGCAGTTTTTCGAGATGATCGCCTATGATTTCGATCTGCAGTGCTCGCGAACTTCGAAAACCGAGGTATTGCTGGCGCTGAACCAGCTTCTGATCGAGCGTGCCAATAACAATCAGACAACGGTGCTGATCGTGGACGAGGCGCAGAACCTGGAGTGGGCGGTGCTCGAAGAGATCCGGCTGCTGGGAAATCTGGAGAACAGGCGCGGGAAGATGATCCAGATCATTCTTTCCGGCCAGCCGGAACTGGGCGGACGGCTGGAAGAGCGCGAGTATCGGCAACTGAAGCAGCGCATTGCCCTGCGATGCAAGCTGAGGCCGTTTGACGCGGTTGAGACCGGGAACTACATCGGGTCGCGCCTGACGCGCGCGGGGCTGCGGGATCAGCAGGTTTTTACGCCGGAATTAGTCCTGGAGATCCACCGGCGAACGCAGGGCATTCCGAGGCTGATCAATTCCGTGTGCGACAACCTGATGCTGACTTCTTTTGCGATGGAGCGCCGCGTGGCAACCATGGACATGCTGGAAGAAGTGTCCAAGGACCTTCATCTGGATTGGCCGGGGAGCCACCGACCCTGGGCCGAACCCGAGCAAGAAGCCATCCGTTAGGGACAAAGAGCGGCAAGTCCACAGACAATGATGTCTGTGCCACAAGGCGTAATCGGCGGGTTGCAAGGTCAGTGGGCAGACGGGGCTAAGGTTGCGGGTTCGTTGGGCTGGCGCGCAGAGCGCTCTGCTCCGGCCAGAACCACCAATGACCCCAGCATGGCGAAGACAACGATCCCGACGGAATAACTGAACGGGCCATACTCGTTGCGGAATTTGCGGTCGAGCCAGGGCCAGGCAAACAGGAACAGGTATTTCAGCGCTTCCAGAGCAATCCCCACTACCATGGCGACAGGCACCATACGGCGGACGGGAACGCGGCGGTTCGGCAGCAGCCAATAGACCAGGAAGAGCGACAACATCGTCATCGGAATGGCCGCGGTTTTGAAAATGGCCAGGGACAGCCAGGGGGGAAAGACCGTAATGCCGAACTGGCTGGCCACGAACGCGCGATTGATCGCAGTGAGCAGGACCGAACTGAGTGCCAGGCCTCCGCATAAAAGAATCAGACCGAAACTGAGCATCTGGTTAGCGATATAGTTTCGGTTTCGGGTGACTCCCCAGGCCCGGTTCAGGGCCACTTCGAGCGGTTCGAAAATCCCGTTTGCCGTGAAGAGCAAGAGGATGACGGAAGTGATCTGAAATCGTCCGTGGTTTACCTTCGTCAGATTGCGGATGATGAATTCACCCAGATCGCTGCCGAAGTAATCCCGGAGCGCGAATACAAGAGCGCTTTCCGCGAGCGGGATGTGGAATACATTGCGCACGAGTGACAGGACCGCGATCAGAAACGGGAAGAAACTGAGAAGCACACTGGCGCCAATCGAAAGCGCGTACACGTGCACCTCAGTTTGGGAGAGATAACGGAAGGTGGGGACCAGATGCCGGCGATCGACGTAGTACGAGTCCGTGGCGATCGGATCAGAATCTTCAGCAACGATGTGCACGGGGGTCTGCATATATGGTAGAAGGTTGCCTGGTTCGTCGAAAGCCCGAAACCGAATCTTTTTGTTCGCAACAGCTTTCCTGTTTTCAACGGGAGGCGCGGCGATCAAGGCCTGCGCGCTTACGAGCTGGCAGGTAGCGGGATTTCGCTCCGGAGCAGGGGCGCTCGCGTTGTTTATATGTTTGCCGCAGGCCCGGCGGGGATGGACGTGGCGCACATGGGTGATCGGCGCCGTTTATGCGGCAACGGTGATCCTGTATGTAATGGCGAACAAGCTGACGACCTCGGCAAACGCCATCTTCCTGCAATCGACAGCGCCGTTGTATCTGTTGTTCCTGGGGCCGCTGGTGCTAAAAGAGCCCATTCGCAGGGTTGACGTGGCGGTGGTTACCGCGGTCGCGGCGGGCGTCGTGCTGCTGCTTTCGGGATCGGAAACGGTGGTCGCCACAGCTCCCAACCCGCACCTCGGCAACATTCTTGGAGTTGCATCCGGCTTGACCTGGGCGCTGACTCTGACCGGATTGCGCTGGATGGGTAAGGCGGGAACGGACGCCGGGCCGCACGATACGGGGGCGGCGACCGTGATTGCGGGCAATGTTATCGCCTTTGTGGTTTGTTTGCCGATGGCTTTGCCGGTGGCGCGGGCAACAGCCGCCGATGTGAGCGTCGTGTTGTATCTGGGGATTTTCCAGATTGGCCTCGCCTATATGCTGCTGACACGCTCGCTCCGCCAGGTGCCCGGTCTGGAGGCAGCCACGCTGCTTCTGCTGGAGCCGGTTTTTAATCCGATATGGAGCTGGCTGATGCATGGAGAGAAGCCGAGCGGCCTTGCACTGGCAGGCGGCGCGGTGATCGTGCTGGCGGCACTGGCTGGAACGTGGTGGCAAACCAGACGATTACAGAAATATGGGGTTGTTTAGAAAATGGCGGGGAACGCCCCGGGGCGAAGTTAAAGGGCGGGCTGCTGCTATACTGGTGGAGTTGTGATTTCAGTCCTTTTAACTATCGTGCATGTGGTTGTGTGCCTTTTTCTGATCATTGTGATCCTTTTGCAGAGCGGCAAGGCAGCCGACCTGGCGGGAGCTTTCGGAGGCATGGGTTCTCAGACCGCCTTCGGACCGCGGGGTTCGGCGACGCTTCTCTCGAAGGCTACTACCATTTCAACGGTAGTATTTATGCTGACTTCGATTTCGCTTTCGATTATTGCGACGAAGAACGCGGGTGCTGGCGCTGGTACGACGCTGGAGCGCCATCCGACGCGGAATTCGGCTCCGGCGACGCCTAAGCCGGCAACGCCCGCGACGCCGAAGAAGTAATCGCCACAAAATTGGCAGACGCACTATAGTGGTATGCGTCGTAAATATTCAATGGTAAATTCGTGGGCGGGGCAAAAGGGGTACAGGCCCGAATGGTCGCAAGAACGGCGAAATTCGCGCGCAGTCCCCGTTTTGCGGGCAGCGGCATACCTCGCATGATTTGCGACGCACTACACTAGTTCGAGGTGCGTTGGCACGGCCCTCCTCTACATATCTCCGGGTATCCTGGGTTATCCAGACCCTCTGGCTATCGGGCCGCAGGGAGTTAAACAGTTGTATGAGACAAGAGTAACGTGCTGAGACGCGGTAAGGTGAAGAAATGATCCACCAACTGGCGATACTCACTTTCGCATTCAGCGCGCTCTCAACGCTGGGCGCGGAGACTACCACCGCGCCACCGGTCGGGGCTACCTCGACCGAGCATCTGGATTTTGCGCCCGGGGGTACGATTCGCGTGAAGGACTCATTCGGTTCGCTGACGGTGGAAGGTTGGGATCAGCCCGGTGTTGAGCTTACCGTAGTCAAATCGACGGGCTTCAAATCGGAACCCCCGCAACAGGCCTCGGAGCAACTGGATGCCGTCCGCGTCACCGCTGCGCGCGGGTCCGGCACTGAATTGATTATTTCGACGAGCCGGCCAGCCCCTCGCAGTATTGCCCATCCCCTGAGGAATGGCTCGGACGTGACGCTGGAATATCATATCCGGGCGCCGCGCAGTTCACACCTTGTCATCAGTCATGAAGGTGGTTTCGTTTCGGTCACCGGCATGACCGGCGACATTGAAGCCACCAGCCATCGGGGCGATATCGTGCTGATGCTTCCGGATCTGGCTGCGTGTTCTATTGACGCGCATACCAAATTCGGTCTCGTTACTTCCGACGCGGCCGTCGCAACACGCCACAAGCTTTCGCCGGGCGAGAATCTCAGAGAAGGCGGCACAACCGCCTCACGCCGGCTCGTCCTCCGGATGCGTTTCGGCGGTATCGCGATCAAAGAGCTTCCGCATGAAGCGTTTGCGGCTGCCCCGGCAGGCACAAATTAACCTGCGGTCAGACCTTCAGGACGTCGGCCTTCCGGGCCACGAGCTCATAAAGAACAGGGTTGACGAAAAAGCCCAGGAAAAGCCTCGAAATCAGTCCCGCAACGACGACGATCGCGAAAGGTTTCTGGGTGTCGCTGCCTACTCCGGTCGCCATCGCCGCCGGAAGCAAACCGAGGCAAGCCACCAGCGCCGTCATCATAATGGGACGCAGGCGCAACAACGATGCTGAAAGGGTGGCTTCATGGATGGTCATCCCTTCCAGCCGCAGCTTGTTGATGTAGCTCACTAAGATGACAGCGGTTTCGACTGAAACGCCGAGCAGAGCCAGCAAACCCAGAAAGCTCGACACGCTGAACGGCGTGTGCGTCAGTTTGAGCGCGATCAGTGCGCCGACCGGTTCGGTAAGAACCACGCCCAGAGCGATCGTCACCGGGAACTTCAGGTTGCCATAGAGCGCAAAAAGGATCAGAAAGATCAGCATCATCGCCAGAGGTCCGATGATCGCGAATTGCGCCTTGGCCTCCAGCAATTCGCTGTATTCGCCGCCCCATTCGAGACGATAACCCGGAGGCAGATTGACCGCTTTGTTGACGGCCCTCTGGCCATCGTTAATCACGCCTTCGAGATTCCTGCCCTTCACAGAAAACTGCACGCCAATGTAGCGCGAGTTGTTTTCCCGGTAAATGAACGATGCGCCGGATGTCTCCCTGATAGTCGCCAGTTCGGACAGCGGTATCTGCTGACCGGCTGGCGCGGGCACAAGCAAATTGCCAATTTCGCGCTCGCCGGAGCGGTAGCGCGGGTCCATGCGCACGACCAGATCGAAAAGCTTCTCACCCTGAATCACCTGCGTGGCGGCTTGACCGCCGATAGCCGCCTGCACCACGGCTCCCACATCGTCGACATTGATGCCGTAGCGGGCGATTTTCGGGCGGTCGGGAACAATAGTCAGGCTCGGCTGGCCCAGTTCGCGCACAACCGTGAGTTCTTCAAACCCCGGCGTGTGGTCCAGCGCCCGTTTGACTTCGACGGCTTTGGCCTCCAGCACATTCAGATCCTCGCCGAAGACCTTAACGGCCAGCGAGCTCTTCAGGCCGGTGAGAGCTTCGTCCACCGCGTCTTCGGCCGGCTGGGTGAAATTGAAGATTACGCCTGGAAATGAAGCGAGCTTCTTGCCGACGTCTTCGATGAGGTCAGCCTTGGTGTGAATGGAACTCTGCCCCCAGGTTTTGTCGTTGTAGGGCCTGAGCCCTACGTAAAACTCGTCGTTGAAAAAGCCGGTTGGGTCGGTGCCGTCGTCGGGACGGCCAAGTTCCGAGCCGACGACGGTAACCTGCGGGTAGGTCTTTAGAATTGCCATCACTTTCGGAGCGAAGGCGGCGGAGTCTTCGAACGAGATCGTATAAGGCATGGTGGCCCGTACCCACAGTGCGCCTTCGTCGAGATGCGGCAGAAATTCACCGCCAATGCCGGGAATCAGCAGGAGCGATGCGCCGAAAATCAGTACGGAGGCGATCAGAGTCAGCTTTGGGAACCTCAGGCAACCGCCCAGCAGGCTTCCATACACGCGGCGTATCCATTCAAAAACCGGGTTTTGTCTGTCTTTTACTCCGCTTCTGAACCATAACGAAGCTACTACCGGCACGATTGTGAGGGTGAGGATCAGAGCGCCTATCAGAGCAAACGCCATGGTGTTGGCCATGGGGCGGAACAGAAGTCCGGCGGGCCCGGTGAGCGCATAGATAGGAAGATAGCCGGCGATGATCACCGCCACTGAATAAAAGATCGGGCGGTCCACATCGCGCGCGGCGATCAGAAGCACGTCGTTAACCCTGTATTTCTGGCCATGTCGCAGACCGAGTTCGCGATAGATGTTCTCCACCATCACGATGGTGCCGTCGATGATGATGCCGAAATCGATTGCTCCGATCGAAAGCAAATTGGCTGCATCGCCTCTGGCTTTCAGGAAGATGAAAGCGAACATGAGGGCGAGGGGAATTGTCAGCGCGGAAATCAGCGCCGCCCGGACACTTCCCAGGAAGAAAATAAGGACGACGACAACCAGTATCATGCCGCGCAGGAGATTGGCTTCCACAGTGTCGGTGGTGACGCGGACAAGATCGCTGCGATCGTAATAGGGGCGGATCTTGACATCCGGCGGCAGGATGGAATTGTTCAGCTGCTCAGTCTTTTTCTCGACGCCCTGCAGAACAGTCTGCGTTTGCTCGCCGCGGCGCATCAGGATCACTCCCTCCACGGCGTCGGGGTTTTTTTCGAAACCGAAAATGCCCAGCCGGGGTGCGTTGCCGATTACGACACGGCCGATGTCTTTGATGCGCACCGGGGCGCCGTTGTTGCTGCCCACCGGCACCTCCCCGATGTCCTCCACCGTACGCAGCAGGCCGAGGCCGCGGACGTAGTTGAACTGCCCGCCCTTGGAATAAAAGCCTCCGCCCGTGTTGGCGTTATTTGTGGTGAGGGCGTTCACCACCTGGACCACCGGGATGTGAAAGTTGTAGAGCTTTACGGGATCCAGAAGGACGTGATACTGCATCGTGGGACCGCCGAAACCGGAATCGTCCGCCACGCCGGGCACGCCCCGGTAAGCCCGTTCGATGACCCAATCCTCGAATGTGTGCAGCTCCATCGGCGTGCGGTCCGGGCTCTCCAAAACGTATCTGTAGACCAGGCCGCTGGGGCTGAACAGCGGCGCCATGCTGGGTGTGATTCCGTTGGGCAGCGTGGCATCCGCGATGCGCTGAAACGCGACTTGCCTGGCAAAATAATCGTCGGTGCCGTCGTCGAAGGTCATGATGACGTCGGAAAGGCCATAGAGAGAAATGGAGCGCATCACGCGCATGTTCGGCGTGCCGTTCATGGCGAGTTCGAGGGGAAGCGTGGTGAGCCGCTCTACCTCTTCGGCCGCATGGCCTGGCCATTGCGTGATCATTTCGACGATGGGCGGCGAAAGATCCGGGTATGCGTCCACCGGCATGCGCAGAAACGAGTAGGTCCCGCCCGCGATGAGCAGGATAACCAGCATCATCATGAGGAACCGCTGCCGCAGGGCGATTTGAACAATGTGGTGAATCATAGGCTGTCCGCTCGTTATTGCTGCAATGAATTCCGGAACTGCAGGAAGAGGCTGCCGTCGCCGGCAACACTCTCTCCTTCCTGCAGACCCGTCTTGATCTGCGTTCGCCCATCCACCGAGTCGCCGGGCGTCACCAGACGCCTCGCGAATTGATTCTTTCCCGTCAGGACATAGACAAATGGCTGATTCTCGGTATCGCGCAGCACCGCGGAATCGGGCACGAGCAGCGCGCCTTCAATCGCGCCGGCCCGGACAGTCGCGGTCACATACATGTCTCTCTTCAGTTTGTGGTCGGGGTTTTCGGTTTCGATTCGTTCCTGAAGGGTGCGCGTGACCGGATCCATCGCCGGTGCGATGTAGGAAATTCGTCCGCGGAACGATTGGGGGTAGGCGTCGGTGGTGATATCCGCCGAGTCACCGATGTGAACCGTGCCCATATCGCCCTGATACACGTTTACGAGGACCCACACTTTGGCGGTGTCGGAAATCGTGAAGCACTGCGTGGCGCCAGCCTGGAGCAACTGTCCGGGTCCGACGAGGCGCTCGACGATTTCTCCGCTCACCGGCGCAAGCACGGGAATCTGAAGGGTGGTGGTCGGTTTCGCGTCCGGATCGGCGATTCCCAGTACACGCAGCGCGTCGCCGGTCGACTCCACATCGGACTGTGCCAGCGAGCGGTCGGATTCGGCCTGCTCCAGATCGCGCTGGGCGATGGCCTTGTGGTCGTACAGATCCTGCGATCGCTTGTAGTTCTTGTCGGCGAGCTGGAGGACTTCGCGGGCCTTCAGATAGGTCGACCGGGCCAGGGAGTAATCGGGGCTGTTGACATGCAGCAGCGGCTGCCCGGCATGGACAAAATCCCCGGGAGCTACCAGTATTTCCCGTACGGGGCCGCCCACGGCCGGGAAGACCGGCGTGGTAGCCAGCGCATCGTAGGCTACGGAGCCTGTGAAACGGAGGACCCGCGGGAGCGATGCTTTGACGGTTTTCACTATCTGGACGTGAGCCATCTGGTCGTCAGGCAGCGTGAAGAGGGTTGCGGTATCGGCTTTGGTTTCGCTCGCGTTGTAAGAAGTCAGTTGGGATGTCTTCTCTCCTTTGGACCCGCACCCCGCAAGAACCAACGTAAGCATCAGCAGACTCATTCTCATGGCAGATTCCTTGTGCCCGCGGCTTCGCGGACCTGTTCGAGCGAGACCATATAGGCAGCCAGCGCCATCCGATAGGCCAGTTGGTTGGCGCGATAACTCCGCTCCGCGTCCAGAAAATCCAGCAGGCTGGCAGCGCCGTGCTGGTAAGCGTATTCGGAAATGTCGCGCGATTGCGTTGTCTGGTCCAGATACCCGGACCGGTAAAGGCCGATAATCTCGTCGTTGGTGTGAAGTCCTTCGTAAGCATTTACTACGTCCGACATCACTTGCTCCGACGCCTCCCGATACAGCTCATCCGATTGCGTGACCACCGCCTGTGTGCGGGCGATCTCGCCCTGATTGCGGTCGAAAATCGGAATCTCCATATTGAAGAAAAATGCCGCCGAGTTGACTGCGCCGACATGGGTGTAATTAAAGCTCAGACCCAGATCCCGTTTGCCGTTGGCCTGCGCGAGCGACACCTGGCTGTGCGCCGCGACCACACTCCGCTGCGCGGCCACAAGATCCTGGCGGGAACGCATTGCGAGCGCCTTGACATCTTCGATACCGGCATGAACGGGCTGATAATCGAGCGTTCCGGTGACGTCGTAATTCTCCGGCACCGATTCGAATCCGACAAACTGACGGAGCGCGGCCAGCGCCTGGACCTTCGCCAGCCTCGCCGACGATACGTCTGTCTGAAACTGCAGGAGCTGTAGTTTAATTTTGATCAGGTCGCCTTCGGCCATGTCGCCGTCGCGCATTCGCGCCTCGCTGATGTCGATCGTCCGCTGGTAGCTGGCGAGATCCAGTTCCGCCAGATCCAGCATGGACTGGGCCAGCAGTACAGCGACAAACTGCTGGCCGACGTTGAAGGTGAGCGTCCGCTCGTTGTCCAGCACCTGGGAGCGCGTCACGGAGGTTTGGTCGCGGGCCGCCTGAAGCCGGTTCTGCCGTTTCTGGCCGCGTTCGAGGGTGTAGCCGATGCCAAGGTCGAACTGTGCGGCGTTATTGAAGTAACCGGGCGTGGTGAACTGCGGAAGATCGAAGAGGGGAATGAACTGCGAATCCCAGGAAAGCACGGGGTTCGGCCGCAGGTTGGCCGTTATTTCCTGTGCCAAATTCTGGTTAATGGTGGAGCGGGCCGCTTCCAGAGCATGATTGTGTTGCAGCGCCATCCCTATGGCCTGATCGAGGCTGATGCGCACCGCCGGCCCCGGCTGTTGAGCATGTGCGATGGGTGCACTTATCAGAGCCGCACTCAGCAGAAATGCGGCGCGAGCCATTCGCCACGACGGCTGCTTTAGCAGGCGCTTCGAAGCTGTCCTCGCTCGGCGTGCCATACCAGGGCGACCAAAGTCGAATGCGGATAAATGAAACGCAGGTTGCAAAATCGGCCTCTTTCCTCAACTAGCGGCCGCGTTTGACGAACGCACTGATTCCCGGAGGGACGACCTGCCGGGGCCAAAACTATGTGCGAAAGTCGAACGCCGTTGATACTACGACACAGTTGAAAGAGCGCTGGGGGGACCGCGGGTAAGACGTGTCAGAACGCTGCGCGATTCAACCCGCGGAATCGCAACCGGCTGCGCCATTCGACTGTCTAACTTCGGCGCGTTGACAACCTGTACGACAACAATCCGCTGGGCCGCCTGATGCGCCGTGTTGCAAACGTCGCAGCGGCCGACGGGCTCTTTCACATGTGTGTGCCCGGCAGAGACGGATGCGGCTGACACGCAGAGCATTGCCGTGATTGCCAGAATCACTGCAACTATCCGAAGGGCGCGTGGCGCGCCCAAAACTGCGCGGAGCATACCCATCGAAGATATCACTCCCCAACGAGCCGCACATCCTTTTTAATCCAGAGCATCGCAAAGCGCCCTGAGACGGGGGAGACCGCGACGTTGAGCGGGCGAGGTGCATTCGGGAAACCCGTGAGGCTATGCCCGGCACTCCGATAAAGGCGGCACCCTCAGATCTTTGGCCGGGTGCCGACGATGCTATGGTCTTTGGTGAGTCCTTTCGGCGCGGCGCGGCGCGGGTTTCAGATCGCGATGTGTGAACTTCTTCCGATGCGCAGGGTCACGCGAGCGTCGGGAACCTGTCGGGCATACGCAAACTGCCTTGTCGGCCGGCGAGGGGCCGGAAAGCTGCACGCAGTTGATCAGGTCGGCGCACTGATGAGGTTTGGATTCGATCAACGGGCAGCGTACCTCATCGGTATAATGTGGTAGCCGACGTTCAAACCGAACGTGACAAGGCAACTTTCGCGCCCTGCCGAAAAAAGAGGCTCGAAAGTTATTGATTTGACACCTGCGGAGGTGGCGGAATTGGCAGACGCACTAGCTTGAGGTGCTAGCGGGAGCAATCTCGTGGGGGTTCAAGTCCCCCTCTCCGCACCATAGATAATAAAAGACTTAACGGCCATCAGACACCTGATGGCCGTTGGTGTTTTTGGCCGACTGTAGCGGTTTTGTAGCGGTTTTCGAAATTAGCGGGATCGCATGGGTATGGAGGGATCGATCACCTGCGCTCGCGCGGGTTGAACTATTTGTCGATTCGTTCAAGTAAGGCCTTCGTAAATGCGCCGTAGACGCATTAGGAGGTTGCGGAACCACTCGAAGCACCCGTCACGGCTGTCGGTCGCGACCGGGTGTAAGTTCATTGGCCGTGCTTCTAAATTCGCGGCCTTGAATTTCCTGTCGGTATTCGGGATCTTTAAGAGTCTTTCGGATCTCGCCAGCGGACCGGTCGCGCCGGCACGTCTCGAGCTCGACCTCTCGGAATTCCCGTCCTTGAATCTCACGACGATATTCCGGTTCCTTCATGGCGCGGCGCCAGTCCACCTGCTCCTCAGTTTTCTGA
>Ga0206876_1089_pt1 | contig 24715 bp, 14 predicted proteins | sample Alteio_BWOrgCont_10_FD_152619 | JGI IMG/M metagenome (GOLD analysis project Ga0206876, IMG submission 152619) | Enriched cells from forest soil in Barre Woods Harvard Forest LTER site, Petersham, Massachusetts, United States -... | ecosystem: Environmental > Terrestrial > Soil > Temperate forest >...
CTTCTGCTCGCTGGCGGCCTCTGGTCCGCTCGCAAATCATTAGGGCTCTCCCATCTTCCATCCTTCCGACTGCGCCCCTTTCGTTTCCGTCACTGGCTCCCCCGCACCTGGTTCCTGCTGACGCTTCTCGTCTTTCTCGGTGGCCTCATTCATCACCCCAACAATTACGATTATCTCTCCTACCGTTTTGCCCGGTTGCTGCACTGGACCTGGGAACAAAAGTGGTATTGGATCGTCTCGCCCGACCGGCGCATGAACTACGCCGCCTCCGGTTTCGAGTGGCTCATGGCCCCGCTCTTTGTGCTTTTCCGGACGGACCGCCTTTTTTTCCTGATCAACACGATCTCCTTCCTGCTTTTGCCCGGCCTGGTCTTTTCGGTTTTTCAACGCCTCGGCATCAGCAAGCGCATTAGCCGGTGGTGGATGTGGGTCTTGCCTGGCGCCTACTGTTACGCGCTGCAAGGCGGAAGTCTCGGGAATGATTTGTTTTCAACCGTCTATGTCCTTTCCGCTTTTCGCTCCATCCTCAAGATGAGCGAACGCGCGACCGCCCCTTCGCGCGATTTTTTTTACTCCACCCTGTCCCTCGCCCTCGCCACCGGCGCCAAGATATCCAATCTTCCCCTCGTCCTCCCCTGGGGCATCGCCCTCCTCTTGCGTCGGAACTGCTTATTGAAAATCAGGCCGGTTGTCCTGGCCGGTTCAATCCTTATCGCCGCCTGCGTCTCCTTTTTCCCCACGGCCCTGTTGAACACGGCCCATACCGGGGGCTTTACCGGCGATCCCAAAAATGAAAACAAGATGCAATTGGACAGCCCGGTGGGCGGCTTCGTCGGCAACGCGATTATCCTGGGCGTGGACAATTTTCGCCCCCCGGTCTGGCCCTCGCAAATTTCCCTGATCAACGCCTTGCCCGGTCCGCTCAAAAATTATCTGGCCCGCGCTTACCCACGCTTCGACCTCCGGATCGATCAAATCCAACTGGAGGAATCCGGCGGCCTGGGCATCGGCATCATGGCGTGCCTCCTTTTGCTGATCGGCCTGCGGGCCTGGGCCGGAAAGGCGCGACCGGACTTGGTGCTCCGCCTGGAGACGCACGCACTGCCGATCTTTGCCGGAGTCTACATCGCCCTACTCGTCTTCCTCTGCAAGCTTGGTAACGAAGGCGCGCCCCGGTTGCTTGCCCCCTACTACCCCCTGGCCATCGCCGGAATTCTCTCCCTCCTCGCCTTGGACGGCAGGATCATCCGGTCCGCGATTTGCCGCATCTTCGCCGCTGGCGCCATGGCCATCACGCTGCTCTTGGTCATCATCAGCCCCGCGCGTCCTCTCTTCCCGACGGAGTGGGCCGCCTCCGCCATGGCCCGGATTGCTCCCTCTCGCGTGGAGCGTTTGGAACGAGTCTACACCGTTTACGGCTCGCGTTACGATGCCATGAAAGAAATGCGCCTACTTCTTCCCGATGACGAAAAAATCGTCGGGTTCATTCAAACCGAAGACAGCCTCGAGGCCCCGCTGTGGCGTCCCTATGGCTCCAGGCAAATCGTCGCCATCATGCCCGACGAGAGGCTCGATCAAATCAAGGCCGCCCACATTCACCTCATCGTCGCGAGCAACGAGGCCATCCTGTATCGCTTCAACACGACGCTCGAGCAATTGCTCAAGAAGTGGTCCGCCCGCGTCGTCGTGAAAAAGGAATTGGTCCTTAAAGCAACTCCCGGACCCGAAACCTGGTACCTCATCGCGGTGCCATAGCCGAGATTTCTGCAAAGCTCAGGATGACGGATTGTTTTGAGAACGACTTTCGCAGAGATCTCCGTTAGGGCTGAAGACATTCCGATGCCTGACACCACGGTTAATGTGAACAGGACCTAATGCAGATGCAGCACCGTGATCATGTTCCGGTGACTCCCCGCTCCCAGGCAAGTCAGCGCGGCCTTCACGCTGGCGGGGCCGACCGACGTTACTAACTCCACTTCCGGGGCATTGGGATTCACTTCGCCAAACAGCTCGATGTAGTAACGCATGGCTTTCCCCTCCTCGATATTCGTCATGAAAAGGTCGAGATAACGTTTGCCCACGAGACTGGCGCTCGACTGGCCAAAAAAATTACAAAGGGCCTCATTCACATACGTGATGTAGCCCGCCGCGTCCGAAATCACCACCGGCGCCGGCAGTTTGCCCAAGACCGTCTGGATGTGATCGAGGTTTTTGTCCGCTTGTTCCCGGTGATAACTCAGATAGACCGCCATGATGCTCACCACCAAAAAAAGTCCGAAGCGCTGGAAGAACCAGAAGTAAGGATGCTCTGCCGGGTGACGAAAACTACCGAGAAACCAGAACGTCGCATAACAATCCAGGACGCAATAACACACGGTTATCACCAACACCACCCACGCTTCCTGGCGCAGCGAGAGCCACATCAAAATAATTCCCAAAAGAAACGGCGTGCTGAAAGTCGTCGGATCCAGCGGGTCGATGACAAAAATCACCAAAAGCGCGAGTAAGATCGAAAGGACGGAAGCGATTATTGGAGATAACTTCATTAGACTAAGTAAATCAGCGCATTAAAATCATTACATTTATTGCAGTTCTTGTCACTTCTATTTGACGTTTGGCCTTCTTTTGACGGCTATTGCGTTAATGTGGTCAACTAAAAATGGTTTGGAGTCCTAAATGACAAGTGGTTTTCTGTGAGAAACTTATAGTTTATTCGGCCATTTGAATCCGATGAGAGAAACGGTGCGGCTTTCGCGCTTGTCCGGACTAGTCAGGCTATAAAGTCGAACCGTGACGGAACGCGGCCAATATGCGCCCTTGATGAGTTTTTGTACCCGATGATTCAAGACGAACACCAGCCGAAGCCACCGCCAGGGTATCGGCACCTGTCTCTGCCACCGTTTTGCCTCGGTCAAGGCTAGGCTGGATTGCCCCAGGTTCTTGTCCGTGATGGTAAAGACAGACAAAGGCTCATTGAGGACGCCCATCGGAATTCCACCTTTCAGCATTTCGACCACCCACGCCGCGTCGGCGATCGCCCGCCAGTGCGTGTCCAGCGTGTAGCCCCGCTCCAGCACCGACCGGCGCAGGAACGTCGCGCACGAAAGAGTGTTCAGGTGCGAAAGCTGCACATGGTCAATCTTCGGGAGAATCGTCCTCCGATAGGAGAGCAGGGCGCCCGTATTTCCGATGAGCAGTGCGTCGCCAAAGAGCACGTCCACTTCGGGATGGACCTCGAAATAGCGGACCACTTTTGCCAGCGTGCCTTCCAGGTATTGTTCATCGCTGTTCAACCAGCAAACGATATCGCCAGTCGCCCGGGCAAAGCCGCGGTTGATGGCGTCGTACATGCCCGAGTCCGCCTCCACGTATAATTTGGCCTTGGCCTTTTGACGGACCCAATCCTCGAGTTCCGGCCCGGATTGCGCGTCCTGGATGATGTGCTCCACCTCGACCCCCTCCTGGTCGGCGACCGACGCTACACAAAGCTTGAGCCACGGCAGTTGCTTGTAGCTCGGCGTGACCACGGAGACTTTTAGGGCACGGGTGGCTGGCGCGTTGGAGCCTCTTGCTCCACTGGTCGCGGTGGACGCAAAAATCCCCCCCCGCCACTTGCGGTAAAGTTGCAGCCAGCTCAACGGAACGAGGCCATAGACCATCGGGACGAATTGCTCCGAAAAAATTCGCGTCAAGGTGTAACTTAAACGATCGTCGGCCAGCCTCAGGGCGCTGGGACCGGATTCGCCCGCCTCCGGCCAGTACCGCTTCGTGGCCAACTGGTCCCCAAAACGCACTTTCGAGCGGTGAAGATACGCCTTGATCTTGGCGTGGAATGGCGTCGTCGGGGCTTCCCGCGACTTGGTGGACTTGATCACCCGCCCCGACCTCGCCTTGGTATGGATCTCGCCCGGCGGAAACATGCTGCAGTCCGACTGGTCGAGATCGAGCATCCTGCGATCGAACGGAATTTCCAGGAAGTCGCAAATCGCTTTCAGGTGAGTCTCCGGGTCTTCCACCAAGTCTTCAAAACAAAGATCATGGACCGAAGTGCCCCGGGCGCGCAGGGCCAGCACATCCTCCTGCATGATCTCAAAACCAGTGATGGAGCGCAGCGGCAGCGAGCGGTTGCTGAAAAAGAGGTCCTTCTTGCCCGCCTCGATGATGCTGGACACCACGTTCTGCGGGTCTCTCCAGATCACGATGATCTTTGCCTCCGGAAACTGCTCCGCGAGTTTCGGCATACTATTATAATAAGCCGGGCCCTTCTCTCCGATGTAGAGATGCTCGCCGCCGTACTGGTGATAGATAATCTCCGCCGCCTCTTTCGCTGAATGGACCGTTTTCCACGAGGGCTGGGGAGTCAGCCGATGGCGCCGACAGGTTCCATTGTAGAAATCGAGCCGCTGCCACCAGTTTTTCCCCGTCTTCTCCGCAACGTCCACCAGCGGATGGTTCAGTAAATGCGCCTCATAAAGCAGTTTGATTTGCGGATGCAGGTTGAGGAAACTGTAAAGCAAAGTCGTCCCGGAACGAGGAAGGCCAACCACGAACAAATGGCGCTGCGCAAGCGGGGGCGTCATAGGGGGCATGTTTGTATCACAGACGCTCCGAACCGCAAAGGTTTCCTCCCGCTTCCTCCGCCTGATCCCTCGTTCCCAAACTCCATTTGGGAACGCAATTGTCCGCGCAACTCCATTGCTCCCCCCATCCGACCTATTAAGCCCTATTTGACCTATCCCCAATCGCTCCTCTTATTTTCTGGCAAATGCCCACCCCACACCCGATACATAGTCATGGATTTCCCGCGCCACAATCCACCTCCGCCACTCGCCTTCCCCCGCGCCGCCCGCCACCAATCTCCATGAAAAGCGTCCTCCTCCTCGAACTCTGGGGCATCGGCGACGCCACCCTCATGACCTCCGCCCTGCAAGGCCTCCTCGCGGAAAATTGGGACGTGACCCTCCTGGCCAAGCCTCACACCAAGGACCTCCTCCAGTCGGAATATCCCACCGTAAAAATCATCGAGTTCGACGCCCCCTGGACCGTCTTTCGCGGAAAATACCGCCTCGGGCGCTGGCCCTGGCGCACCATTTTCCAAGTTCTCTCCCAGTTACGCAAGCAGCGGTTCGCCGCCGCCATCTCCATCCGCAAAGACCCCCGCGATCACCTCCTCATGTGGCTCGCCGGGGCCCGCCGCCGCATCGGTTTCCCGCATCCCTTGAGTCGCGCGTTTCTCAACGAACCGATGCCCGCCCACGACCCCAATGCGCACCGCGTCGAAGACTGGTGGAAATTACAGGACCGCGTCATCGGCTCCCCCACGCCCCATCGGCCTCCCCGACTGGTCGCCGACTCCGCTCTCCTCGCAAATTTTCGCACGCAATTGGGCAAAGACCCCCGCCCCATCGTCGCGCTTCATTGCGGCGCGCGGATCGCCGTGCGCCGCTGGCCGGAAGGTTATTACCGCCAACTCATCGTTTCCCTGCGCCGCAAATTCGATTTTCAACTCGTCCTCATCCCCGATCCCGACGGCTACGGCAGCTCCCTCAGTGATTTGGCCGATCACACTTTTTCCCAGTTGAGCCTCCCCGATCTGCTTGCGCTCCTGAGCTGCGCCACGCAGGTCATCTGCAACGACAGCGGCCCCTGCCATCTCGCCGCCGCGCTGGGCGTCCCGGTCATCGCCTTCTTCGGTCCGCAGAGGCCCGAATTGTTCCGCCCTTTCGGCGACCACCACCTCGTCGTCATTCGCGACATCTGTCCCCATCGCCCCTGCTCCGACTACTGCCGCTTCCCCGAGAATTATTGCCTCACCAAATTAGTCCCCGATGAAGTCTGCCCCGAAGTCGAGTCCTACCTCCTCGCCCAAAACCGGCTCCCTCTAAAAACCCCGTCCTCCTGAATCGTTTCCACACGCCGAAGGCGTGTCAGCACCGTAGCCGGTGGTTGAGCAGCGGCGATACCACCGGAAAAGAAATCAAAGGACCTTATCCCGCAAGGGATAACAGCACCTCGGCCTTCTACGCCTTCTTCCGCCGTATCACCACAATCAGGTAACCAAGCACCACTAGGTTAATCGCCGTCACGACGATTTTCAACCCCGTCACCCTGTGAAAGATCTCGTATATCTCCAGCGGCAAAAGCGAGCCGGTTACGATCACCACAAACCATTCCGCCCAGCGTTTCCGCAGGAACAACCCCGTCCCCTCCGTCCCAAAAAGCCCCGCGTAAAAAAACGAGACCGCGCTCAGCCCCGCCAGTTTCAGGTTTGTATTCGTCCACTTGCCCACCTGGTCGAGCAACGCCTTCGCATAACGGTTCTCCGGGTCGACATGCAGATGGTCCAGCACATGTTGCAACCGGTGCTCCACGTCCTTGTTAAAAAGATGCAACAGCCCGACGCCCGCGCCAAGGAACAACGCCGCCTTCACCAATTTGAACACGGCGATCACCCGCAGAAACGGATCGGAGTCAGTCTTGTTGCTCACCTCGCGGCATCCTGTCCGGAAGCCGCAACGATGTCCATTTCTTCCCCAAACGTTCCGCCATCCTTGCTGCCGGAGGCAGGAGCGGCTTACTTTCACTTGGTTAAGGGGGGAACGACCGGCGGTCTTTTTCGGGCTCGCTTTCCAGGAGCGTAATGGCCTGCTCTTTGGTGGTGGAGTAGACGCTGAGCCTGTCCGTTCCGAAGGTCATGTGGCCGGCGGGGTAGGCGAGGCCTTTCCATGAACTGCCTTCGACGAAGGAGGCAGGCAGGCCGTAGACAGCGATTTCGCCGCCCCACGAGACGCCAGCGTCAAATCCTCGATATTGACTGAAGTAGTGCACGGCGATGACGCCCGGTGCGAGTTGCCTGCTGAAGGAGGCGTGGATTTCCATGACCATGCCGAGTTGGCCGAAAGTGCCGGTGGGCGGAGGCGTGAAGAGGGTTTCATACTTTTTAGCCTGGGTCTCTTTGTCGTCGGGTGAGGGGGCGGGGCCTGAAGGCGGGGTGGTGATGGTGAACTGGACGATGGTGGCGAGGAGGGTGGAGTAGGTGTAGTTGGCGCCGCGATCGTTGATGGTGACGGAGCTGTCGGGTCTGATGAAACGGAGTTGGGCCTGGTAGGTCTGGCCGGGTTGGAGCAGGCCGGTGAGGTTGAGTGATCCGATGGAGGTGCCGCCGCCGCCGGCTGATCCGTTTTTGGCGACGACTTCCCAGGTCATGAGGGCGCCGGGATAATTTTGGTAATTGATGACGGCGGAGCCGGGTTGCAGGAGGAGCGTGCCGGAATTCCAGGTGGTGTTGGTGATGCTCGGCGGTGACGGGGGGAGATCGGTTGAGTCGGTGAAGGCGATGGGGGGAGTGGAGTAGGAGGCGGACACGTCGCCGGGGTAGGTGCGGGTGATGTTGAAAGAGTAATTGCCGTTGGGGAAATGGGCGAGGAGATCGAGCATGGAGCCGAAGCCTTGCGAGAAGAGGAAGTGGGCACCGAGCAAATTTTCGGGGATGGCGACCGGGACGGGGTTGGCGGGCCAGGTGGCTCCGGGCGGCAAGGAGACGGTGCCGGTGCTGTGGGGGACGGTGTTGCGGATATCGGCTATGAACTGGTAGGGATTGGCGGCGAGCTTGGCTCCCGTCGCGCTGGTTTGTTGATAGACGACGGCGTGGTAGAGTCGGCCTTCGTCGGGCGTGTTATTGGGCGCGTCGGTGGTGGCGACCGAGGCAATGGGGTAGCCGGCCGAAGCGGGTTGGGTGGCGATGAATGGGGTGGCCGTAGGAGTGGCGGCGGATTGCGTTGATGCGACGGAATTGGTGTTGCTGCGTATCGCTGAGTTCGCGGGGAAATTCCATACCGTTGCGAACATCAGCGCGATCGCAAGGTTGATGCTGCCGATGACAATCGCGGCTTTGCCGACCGGGGAATTGCGGCTTAAGACTCCCAGTAGAATGCCAAGCAACGCTGCCGTCCAAATCGCCGCATCAAGGATCGCAGATGTTCCGGGCATGAGATAGAAAGCCATCGTTCCCAAAACGCCGCTCAACCCGGCAGAAAAGAGCGCCAGCATAGCCAGACCCGCGCTGTCGGGCTTATTGGGCGCAACGGGGATTTGCTGGCCATTCCCTGATGCGGCGGCGGATGAGGAGCAGAGCCAAAGAACAAGTTCAAGGAGGGAGGCGACGACGATGCCGAGGACGAATCCTGCGAGCACGGAGAGGAGGAGGTTGAGGCGCGAGTTGGGGCTGGAGGGATAGGCGGAAGGCTCGGCGCGGGTGACAATGCGGACAGGGCTTTCGAGGAGTTGACTGTCGGCGATGACTTGCTTGATGCGGACGTTGAGGGCGTCAAGGAGGCTTTGTTGCTGGGCGAGTTCGTGTTGGGCGGCGCGATAGGGGGCGAGGGCTTGCTCGTCCCCGGCGGAGAGTTTCGTCGTCAGGGGGCTCACTTCTTTTTGGAGGAGCTCGACGCGGGACTGGGCCATGTCGGCATCGACTTTCATGGCGCGGCGGACACCGGCAATGAGGTCGGCCACCACCTGCTGCTTGGCGGCCATTTCCGCCCGCATGGCCTGGATCCGGGGATGATTGTCGACGAAACCGTCCTTCAGGAGATTGGTGATATCGTTTTTTATCGTGGCGATATCGTCAACGAGGCGGTCGATTTCAGTTTGCGAGCGGCCCAGGGCCTTGAGCGTGGCGATGAACTGATCGTCGGGGAGATTGATGACGCTGGCGAGGAGGACGCGCCGGGCGTCGGAGTCTTCCTGGGCGGCGAGGAGGGCCTTCTTGCGGGCGTCGAGATCGGTTGCGTCCGCTTCGCTGGTGTCGGCCCCGACCGCGCTGCCCTTTTGGCCGAGGGCGGCGCGCATGGCTTCGAGCCTGGCTTTTGTTTCATCGACGACTTGTCGTTGCAGGTCGATTTGCGCGCGGAGGGCGTCCTGGCCGCGAGAGTTGCGTTGATGCTCTTGCACATCGCGCAAGGTCTTGTAGTGGTCGGCGACGGCGTTGGCGATGTCGGCGGCTTCACGGGGAACTTCGCTGGAGGCGGAAATTTCGATGATATTGGTGCCGCGTTTTTCCTCGAGCCGTAGGTTTTTGATCAGGTAGCCAAGGGCGTCGAGGGGAGGGAGGGCGTCCGGTGGTGATTTGTGGAGTCGTTTGGCCCAGATTTGGTCGAGGTTGAGGTCCTTGATAATAGGGAGCAGGACGTCGGGAGACTGCATGATTTCGAACTCGGCTTGAAAGGCGGTTGGATCGAGGGTGGAAGCGGCACCGCCGGAGACTCCACTTTGTGGCCGGACCTGGATTTGGGCGGTGGCGGTGTAGATCTTGGGAAGAATCTGGTAGGTGAGGAACGCGCCGCCGGGAACGGTGAGAATGAAGACGGCGAAGGCGACGAGGAGCCAGCGCAGGACGGGGACGAGGGACGAGTTGGGTCGAGGTGGACTTGGGGCGCGGATTCCAGCGGTGGCGGGCGTTGGAGAGCGCGGTGTTCCGGCAATCGTCTCCACCTGCGTTTTCATGACGCTGGCCTGCTGGTAGCGGAGTTCCGGTTGCTTTTGCAGCGCGCGCAGGACGATGTCGTCGAGGCGGACGTCGATCTGGACTTTGCTGGAGGGCGGGCCGAATTTGCCGACAGGGAGTTCGCCGGTGAGCATCTGGTAGAAGACGACGCCGAGGGCGTAGATATCGGCGCGGTTGTCGACGTCGAGGGGATGGGAGAGTTGCTCCGGCGCCATGTATTGCGGTGTGCCGATGACTTTGCCGAGTTCGGTCTGCGACTCGGCGGGCGAGCTTGTTTCCGTTGAAGGGGATTCTGCCGATTCACCGGCGACGATTTTCGCCACGCCGAAGTCGGCGATTTTGACCTGGCCGGTTTTGCTGAGGAGGATGTTCTCCGGCTTGATGTCGCGATGGACGATGCCGCGATCGTGGGCGAACTGGAGGGCGTCGCAAATTTGCGGCACAATGGCGAGGGCGTCCTTCGCGGAAATGGTGCCGGTGGAGAGCAACTGGCGGAGATTGACGCCGTCGACGAATTCCATGAGGAAGTAGAAGAGGTCGTCGGCCTGGCCGGATTCGTAGAGGGTGACGATGTTGGGATGGTGGAGTTTGGCGAGGGCGCGGGCCTCGCGGACGAAGCGCTCGGCGAAGGCGGGGGCCTGGCTGACGGTGGGCGGGAGGATTTTCAGCGCGACAATGCGATCGAGATGGATTTGCCGCGCCTTGTAAACGGCACCCATGCCGCCGCGCCCGAGCAACTCGATGATCTCCAGCTGAGAAAAATGCCGGGCCAATTCCTCCGGCGTGGGCGGGACAAAGGCGCTGAATTTCTCCTCGCCCGGACCACCCGTGATGGTGCCAAAGCCGGCCTGCAGGAGGCATTCCGGACAGAGGCCCTCAAAGGCGTTGAGGGAGACCGGCTTTCCGCACCTGGGGCAGGAGGATTCGTTGGGAAGTGTGTTCATCGCTAACAGAGACAGAAGGAACGGCGGGGGAATGTTACCGGGTGGTTTCGCTTTTTCGAGACTGGGAATAATTTTCGCCCTAAAAGCTGGCAGACAAGATGACAGATTGCTCGAGGATGTTTTCGCAAGATACCTTGCAGCGCGAACCCAAGCTTGCTCCCCACCCCCATCCCGCGTAGGCTTGACCGCTTATGCTTACCCTGTCCGAAATCAGCAAAAGCTTTGGCTCGCGCACGCTTTTTGAAGATGTATCGCTGAGTATCAATCTCGGGGAGCGCATCGCGCTCGTCGGCCCCAATGGCGCGGGCAAGTCCACCCTCTTTTCCATCATCCTCGGCACGGGTGAACCCGACAGCGGCTCCTGCGTTATCGACAAGCACACCACCATCGGTTACCTCCCTCAGGAAACCGCCGCCACCGGCGACGAGACCGTCCTCGAACTCGCATGTTCCATCACGCCCGAGCACGGTAAGCTCATGCGTATCCTCGCCGAAGGTACCGCTTCCGGCCAGACTGACACGGAGGAGTATCACAATGCCCTCGGTCGTTACGCTGAACTCGGCGGCTACCAGAACGAGCCCAAGGCCAAGAGCCTCCTCAAGGGCCTCGCCTTCCGCGAAACCGATTTCAATCGTCCCGCGCGCACCATGAGCGGCGGCTGGGTCATGCGCGCGCATCTCGCCCGGCTGCTCGTCATGGAGCCCGATCTCCTCATGCTCGACGAGCCGACCAATCACCTCGATCTCGAGTCGCTCGGCTGGTTCCAGAATTATCTCGAGTACTATCCCGGCGCGATCCTCATGATCTCGCACGATCGCGCGTTCCTCAATGCGCTCGTCGACAATATTTTCGAGATCCGCAACAAGCAGGTCCATCGCTACCGCGGCAATTACGATTCCTACGTCGAACAGCGTCAGGCACGGCAGGAGCAGCATCTCGCCGCCTACAAAAATCAGCAGGATGAAATCCAGAAGTTGAAGGATTTCGCCGCCCGTTTCGGTGCTAAGGCGAGCAAGGCGTCGCAAGCGCAGAGCAAGCTCAAGCAGATCGATCGCATGGTAAAGCTCGAGGCACCCGAATCTGCCGCGAAGACGATCCATATCAAATTTCCGCAACCCAACCGCAGCGGCCAGCGGGTGATGACGCTCACCAAGGTCCACTTCGCCTACGACACGCTCAAGGTCTACCAGGGCATCGACCTCGAAGTCGAAAAAGGTCAGCGCACTGTCCTCGTCGGCCCCAACGGCGCGGGCAAATCCACGCTGCTGAAAATTCTCGGCGGTGTCCTGCCCATTCAACAAGGCGAGCGCAAGGAGGGGTTGAACCTCGAAGTCGGCTATTCCTCGCAAAATCGCGCCGACATGCTCAATCCCAACCGCACCGTTTTGCAGGAAGCGCTGAGCATTCCCAAGCCGCTGCCGGAAGTAACGACGCGCACCATCCTCGGCTCCTTCCTTTTTTCCGGCGACGACTCCTTCAAGAAAGTCGGCGTACTTTCCGGTGGAGAAAAAACCCGGCTCGGCCTCGTCAAGCTGCTGATGAACCCGCCCAATTTGCTGCTGATGGACGAGCCCACGACTCACTTGGACATGGCCTCCATCGACGCGCTGATCGAGGCGCTCAAGCAGTACCAGGGCACGCTCCTCTTTATCAGCCACGACGTCTACTTCATCCGCGCGCTCGCGCTCAATGTCCTCCACATCAGCGCGGGCAACCTCACGCCCTACTCCGGCGATTACGATTATTACCTCGAGAAATCGGGCGCGGCCTCCGAGAAACAAGGCCTCGTCGCCGGCGATCAACTCACCGACAGCCGCCCCGCCGAAGCCCCCACCGCGCCCAAGGCCCCGAATGCTTCCCCAGGCAAGACCAAGGAACAAAAGCGCAAGGAAGCCGAGGAACGCCAGGCCGTTTCCGCCGCGCGCAAAAAAGCGCAGACGCATCTCGAACAAATCGAACGCGAAATCGCCGAGCTCGAAAAACGCCACAAGGAAGTCGTCGCGCAACTCGAGTCTCCCGAGACCTACGCCGCCGGTGGCGACGTCATGAAACTCAACCGCGAACTCATCGAGACCGCCGAAAAATTAGACCGTCTCAACGAGACCTGGGAAGACGCCACCGCCGACGTCGCCGCCCTCAATCCCTCCGCCGAGCCCGCCGTCGAAGCCTAGTGGTAGCCGTCGCGGGCCCTCGCGACGGTGCAGTTTCACCCTCCGTCATCCTGAGCTTGTCGAAGGACCAGACACGCCCCGTCCTCGCGAAAGATTGGACAGTTGCCGAAAGACGCTTCTACTGATTCGGTAAAAATCCCGTTCATCCCACACGAGGCTGGTCCTTCGACAAGCTCAGGATGACGGAAGGATGCGCTAAACCAACTCCCCCAAGTCCCCCGGCAGCGGCGACTGAAAACTCATTTCCTCGCGCGTGACTGGATGCGGAAATTTCAGCGACGTCGCATGCAGCGCGATGCGCCGGATCGGATTCGTCTCCGCGCCATATTTCTTGTCGCCGACGATGGGGCACCCTGCCTCTTGCAACTGCACGCGAATCTGGTGCCGCCGTCCCGTCTCCAGCGTTAACTCAACCAGCGTCGTCGCCTTGCCCTTCTTCGCCACGCGATAGCGCGTCAAGGCGCGGCGTGTGATCGGGCTTTCATCGGCCACATAGACCTTCAGCGGATTCGACTCATCGAGATGCGAGTCGAATTTCCCCGCGTCCTTTGGCGGCGCGCCCTCGACCACCGCAAGGTACTTTTTCTCCACCGCGTCCCAACCTTGTTGTAACGCTCCCTTCGCCGCTTCGTTTTTAGCGAAGACCATCAACCCCGAAGTCTCGCGGTCAAGCCGGTGCACGATCCACACGCGTTCGCGGCCATAACTAATTCCCCGCCGCACATGCTCGGTCAGTGCCGCGTAAACGGTCTTGTCCGGTTCCGAGGGACTCGAAATGCTCAGCAGCCCCGCCGGTTTTTCGATGACCAAAATGTCCGCGTCCTCGTGCCGGATGCGAATGCCGCCCGGCAACGCCGTCTCCGGCGCGGCCATGCCCTTCGGTCGAATCGCCACCGTATCGCCCGGCTTCAACCGATGATCGAATTGCGTCACGACCTTGCCATTGACCGCGACCGACCCGAACTTGAGCCACGTCCGCACCTGCTTCTTCTTCGTCTCCGGCCACGCCTCAAAAAGATAGGCGAGAAGTTCCGCGGGCCGGTCAACAGTGCGAGCGGGAGGCATGTTAAAGCAAACGCTCCTTGATCCTCTTGATCACCTCGGCGAGTACGGTCTTTTCCGTCCCCTCGGACACCGCCAGTTCCCGGACTTTTTTCAAAAACGCCGAGCAGTCCTGCACCTGCTGCTGCAACCGGCCCGCATCGACCTGCCCGCCGCCCACTTCGGCCAGGTCCGCCGCTTCCAGCGCAATGCCGCTCAACCGATTCCGGATCTCATGCGTCAACACCTGGAGAAATTGCTCGAATTCCTCCCGTGGCACCGGGGCCGGCTGGTTTTGATCGGTTGGCGAAGACTCCTTCATCGCCTTATCCTAACCGTCGTTCCAAGCGGAAGCGAGCCATGATCTTTTCATGGATCTCCGCAAAATTCTCGATTTTATAAACGCCCTCATCCTGAACTTGTCGAAGGACCGGACACGCTGCGCTCCTGCGAAAAGGCCGGACAGAAACTCGTGCGTACCTCTCGTGATGGTTCCGGTTTTTCGTTCTACCGGGACGTGTCTGGTCCTTCGACAAGCTCAGGATGACAGATTAAGGAGAGAAATCTTTTTCCATTTTCCGTTTGTCTTCCAAGTGTGTCAGGATGGATCATGCCCGACTTGAGCCTTCACCCGCCGCGCACGACCCCAACTCGATGAGATTACCCGACAGCACCATCACCCGCGAGGGCCCCTGGATTTCGCTTTGGGTCGTGGCCTTTATTTCCCTACTGGGCCAGCTCGCGCTTTGCCAGTTCTTCTCGTTTGGCCAGCTCGTCCCCATGACGATCGACATGAACCCGTCGAACCTCTGGAAATTTGCCTATCATTTTCCTCCCACCGGCATCTTCCTCGTCCAGAACTGGCTCGGCACCGCCAATCCGCCCTATCCCCTCAACCCCTTCAGCCTCGCCGCGCTTTGGCCCGTCTGGCTTTTCTTCACCGCTTACGCCCCCATGGTCGCCACCTGCTCGCTGCTCGCCATGGCCGCTTTCCTGCGCGAACTCGAACTGCCGCGCCCCGCCGCCCTCTTCGGCGGAGTCATCTACGCCTGGCAGGGCGATCTCCTCCCCTTCGTCTTCCCCGGCCATTTCGCCTACATCACCATGTGGCCCTTTTTTGCCGTGGCCGCTTGGGGAACTTTGCGCGCGCAACGCACCGGCTACTGGCCCTACGCCGTCATCAGCGGAGCGGCTTGCGGGACCATGGTGGAACTCCCCACCACCACCGATCGCGGCGCCATCGCCAGCCTGCTCATCGCCGCGCTTTATCTCGCCCCCGTTCTTTTCCGGAGCACGGACTCCCAGACCTGGGCCAACCTCCGCCATCTCGCCCTTTGCGTCGGCACGGCGGTGCTCATTTCCCTCGCCTCGTTCCTCGCCCTGTTTCAGAGCCAGATCATCGGCGTAAAAATGGGAGGCCAGTCGCAGCGCGAGGAAACCTACCGCATGTGCACCCAGTTCAGCCTCGGCCCGCAGGAGACCCTGACCTATCTCGTCCCCGGCTTTTTCGGCTGGCACATCAACAGCGAGTCAGGCCCATACTGGGGCTGGATCGGACAATCGCTCGACTGGGCGAAAAATCATCAGGGCCCGCGCAACTTCAACCAGGCCATCAGCACGACGGGCACGATCGCCACCGTCCTTGCCTTGATCGGCATCGGTACGCTTCTACCCGGCAGCTTGCTGGGCACCGTGCGAATATCGGAACGGTCCCGCTTTTACGGACAGGCCCTGCTTGTCCTCGGTGCCGTCGCGCTGGTGCTTTCCTGGGGCTATCACACCCCGTTCTATCGCCCCCTCTTTGAGTTGCCGCTCATGGACAAATGGCGCAATCCCCTCAAATGGCTCGAAGTGACCAATTTCGCCCTCGTCACCCTCAGCGCCTTCGGCGTGCAGCATCTCCTCAGCTCGCTTTCGTCCGATGTGCCGGAAACCAGGACCGTGCGCCGCCGCCTCGCCTGGTTCAGCGGCGGCATGGTGGTCCTTCTGGCCCTCGGTCTGGTCGCCTATTATCTCGCCTATCCCTTCCTCGTCATCAAGCTCGAAAAGGGCGACGGCTTCGAACCCGGCACCATCGCCAACATGATGGATACGCTGAAAGTCTCGATGAGAATGGCCATCCTCCTCACCGGCCTCTTCTGTGCCCTGCTCTACGGCCTCTGGCGTCCCGACCTGTTGCGCGGCTGGACCCTGGTCAATCCCCTCCTGCATCGCGTGTGGCAGGACATGCTCCGGCCCGGTCATCTGGCGCTCACGCTGGTCCTCGGCCTCATCCTGCTCAGCGTCGTCCAACTCGCCTGGGTCACCAATCACTTCATCGCAGCCGTGCGCCTCGAGGAAATGGTTCAGACCAATCCGCTCCTGGACGCGCTCAAGAACGAGGGCAACCGCGTCCGTGTCAGCGTCGCCGTCGAGGACCCCGTCCTCAATATCCTCCTCATCGACGAGTTCAACGCCACCGACATTTCCTGCCTCGATATTTCCGCCGCATCGCGTTACCCGGAGGACCTCACCGCCTTTTTCAGCACCCTCCGCGGCGACCAGCAGCGCCTCTGGTTTCTCTCCGGCGTGAAAAATGTGGCCATACCGCAGGACATGTTGCCCCAATTGCGCGGCGATCCTCTCGTCGCCGCCAACGTCGACCACGCCGACGGTTACACCCTCATCCCCACCGGTTCGGACAACCTCCCCTCCCACGCCCTCATCGGCATGAAGGACTATCTCGCCAAGGCGACCCTCGTCCCCAAGGCCGAGTTTATTTCCTCCGATCGGGAAATGCTCAAACGCCTCGCCGACCGCAACTGGAATCCACGCGAAAGCATCCTGCTCAATTCCGCGCAAAAACCGCTCGCCCCCCCGGCTGACCCCAAGGCCCAGCCCTCCGCGGAGGACGCGATTGATCTCACGACCTATAACACCACGGATATCGACCTCAACGTCCAGTCCGTGCACGGCGGCTACGTCCTCATCAACGACCAATACGATGCCGATTGGGAAGTCCAGCTCAACGGTCGCACCGTTCCGCTTCTGCGCGCCAATTACATCATGCGCGCCATCGCCGTGCCGCCGGGCGATTCCACCATCACCATGCGCTACGTCACCCACTACCACGTCGCCGGCCTCAACCTCCCCGCCCGAGAGCTCAACCTCCTCAGCGACGCCGCCATGCTCGCCGCCTGGCTCATCGCCGGCCTAGCCCTCCTCCGCCACCGCTCCGCCCTCACATAGCCGCGCTCGTGAGAGCGTGGTCCTCCGAGGTAGCCGCCGCACGCCGGTCCGAGGTAGCGCGGGTGCAGTCTTCAATGGTAGCCGTCGACCGCCGGGCGACGGTGCCTTTAATCTCTTCGGGTTAATTCCCCGCCGCTTGCGGCGTGCAGTTGGTAGCCGCCATCGGCTCGATGGCGGTGCCTTCCTCAGTGGTAGCCGTTGCACTCCGTGCGACGGTCCCGCGCACGGAGTGCACGGGCTACCTTGAATACCCCGCTGCTTGCGGCGGGGTTCTTTTCTCTTCGGGTTAATCTGAAAGCGAAATGTGCTTCCACGCCTGCGGGAAGCGGCCATTCTTGTTACCGATACCTATGGCGAAAAAATCCAAGAGGAAGAAGGCGTTAAACAGCGGTATCTTCACGAAAGTCGCCAGCACGGATGCCGTTTCTCAACGACTGACGCCTTGGTCCGACCGCGATTGGTTTTGGGGGCTGCTCCTGATTCTGGCAGTCATTTTGACCTATCAACCGGTGTGGTACGCCGGGTTTAGTTGGGACGACGACAAACACGTAACGTCCAACCCTTACGTTATCGGGCCGCTCGGGGTGCAAGAAATCTGGACCTCAAGTGTGTGGCGACCATTTCCCTTGGTGATAACCGCGTTCTGGATGGAGCATGCCCTTTGGGGCTTGACCCCATTGCCGTATCATCTCGTCAATGTGACTGAACAGGCGGCCTGCTCGGTCTTGCTTTGGCGTGTCTATAAAAGCTTGCAAATACCCGGTGCATGGCTGGGGGCGGCGCTCTGGACGCTGCACCCGTTACAGGTCGAGTCCGTGGCGTGGATTTCCGAGATGAAGAACACACAGTCGTGCCTCTTCTATTTGCTGACGGTCCTTTTCTTTGTGCGGTGCCTGAAAGAAAAAGGCCTCGGACGACAAACCAGCGTCGATTGGAACTACGGGGCGAGCTTGATTTTCGCCGCCCTCGCAATGGCCAGCAAGTCGTCCACTCTGGTGCTGCCGTTGGTCCTTGGCTTGTGCGCGTGGTGGATGGAGGGCCGGTTGCATAGGCGTCAACTTATTCGATTAGTCCCCTTCTTTTTGCTCTCGGCCTTGGCTTGTGCCTTGACCGTGGTGCGTCCGCCGCCGGCCCTCAATCAAATCGTTGATCCACAATGGACGCGGAGTTGGCCGGAGCGCATAGCGACTGCGGGCGATGTGATTTGGTTTTATCTGGGAAAACTGCTTTGGCCTCATCCGTTGATGGCTGTTTATCCGCGCTGGGAAATCAACGCAGGAAGCTGGATCTCGTACCTGCCGTTGTTGGCCGTGGTCATTGGCCTGTTTATTCTATGGCGCTACCGCGAATCGTGGTCGCGTCCTTGTTTCTTCGCTGCGATTTATTTTATCGTGGCGCTGTCCCCGTTCCTTGGTCTGCTTGACCAGAGCTTCTGGCTTTTGTCCTTTGTCGAAGATCATCTGCAATATCTGGCCAGCATGGGGCCCCTGGCGTTGGCCGCAGCGGGAATCGTCCGACTGGCTGAAATCGTTATTCCAAAAAAACCACGGCTGCAAGCGGGCCTCTGTGCCGGACTCTTGGTGATTCTCGGTCTATTGAGTTGGCAGCGAGCCTGGGTTTATGAGGGCCAGGAGACGCTTTGGACGGACGAGCTCGCCAAGAACCCCGATTGCTGGGTGGGCCACAACAACCTTGGTGATATGCTTCTTGCAAAGGGGAAGATGGACGAAGCCGAGGCCCATTATCAAAAGGCCGTGGAACTCAACCCCAAATTTGCGCAGGCCCACTACAACCTTGGCTATGTTCGCTTACAAAAGAGCCAGTTCTCTGAGGCGATCACCGATTTTCAAGAGGCCCTGAAACTCAGTCCCAACTATGCCAAGGCCCATAACAATCTCGGTATTGCCTTCGTGCAGGTGGGCCAGCCAGACAAGGCGCTGGTCGAATTTCAGACAGCGTTGCAGATCATTCCTGATTATCCCGACGCGCAAAAAAATCTGGCTATTATGCAGGCTCTAGCAAGGCGAAATGCGGGTCACGAATGAATGAAGGGAGCAGTCCTTAGTGGCCAAGTGACAGGACGTGGACGTTAAGGGACTGACAGGGGATAGGCGTCGGCAGGGAGAGTTGAGAGGGGTACAAGTTCGGTTATCCATTGCGGGGTTAATCTATTTCTGCCTGGTTTCCGGAATGTATCCACAAACGTCCCCCAATATCCCGAATGGCTTATTTGCCCTAGCCAACTAAGCTAAGTACATTGCACCCAGCGCAAAGTCCCCCATGAAAGAATCCATCAGCCCCACCCCCGGAACGCAGGAATGGCTCGAAGCGGACAGCCTCGGCGGCTTTGCCAGTGGCACGGTCTCCGGCATTCGCACGCGCCGTTACCACGCCCTGCTCCTGACCGCGACCGCGCCGCCCGCCGGACGCATGGTGCTGGTCAACGGTTTCGACGCCGAGATCGAGTCCGCCGAGGGAAAGTTCGCGCTCTCCTCGCAACGTTACGCCCCCGGCGTCGATTTCCCCGATGGCGAGACGCGCCTCACCAGCTTCTCCCTCGAGCCCTGGCCGCAATGGACCTACCTCTTCACCGGCGGCACCGTCATCCAGGAAATCTTCGTCCCGCACGGCGCCTCCGCCGTCGTCCTTCGCTGGCACTGGCAAGGCGCGGGCGCACCTCCGCCGAAGCTCCACGTCCGCCCCTTTTTCTCCGGTCGCGATTTTCATTCCCTCCATCACGAAAACGGCGCCTTCCGCTTCACGCCCGAATATCCTCCCGAGGGCCAACGCTGGCATTTCTACGACGGCCTTCCCGCTGTTCTCACCCGCAGCAACGGTGCCTATCATCACGAACCCTCCTGGTACCGCAATTTTCTCTACACCGAGGAAGCCGCGCGCGGCCTCGACTCCACCGAGGACCTCGCCATGCCGGGCCGCTACGAATTCAACCTCGCCGCCGGCCCCGCTGTCCTGATTTTTTCCGCCGAGGGCCTACTCGAGGCCGTCTCCGCCCAACCTCCGCCCGTCGACCTCGCTGCGCAACTCGCCCACGCCGAGGAAACCCGCCGCGGCACCTTCGCCTCGCCCCGGTTGCGCGCGGCGGACGCCTATATCGTCGGTCGCGGTGCGGGCAACACCATCATCGCCGGTTATCCCTGGTTCGGCGATTGGGGCCGCGACACCTTCATCTCCATGCGCGGCCTCTGCCTCGCCACCGGTCGTCTCCGCGAAGCGCGCGACATCCTCACCGCTTGGGCCGGGGCCGTCTCGCTCGGCATGTTGCCCAACCGCTTTCCCGACCACGGCGAGGAGCCCGAATACAACTCCGTCGACGCCTCCCTTTGGTACGTCATCGTCGTGCACGAATTCCTCGATGCCGCCAAGGCCCACCCGGAGTTCGAGCCCAACACCGCCCTCCTCCTCTCCGCCGTCGAGGCCATCCTCGCCGGTTACAGCGTCGGCACCCGCTACGGCATCCGCGCCGATACCGACGGCCTCCTCGCCTGCGGCGCGCCCGGCGTGCAACTCACCTGGATGGACGCGAAAATCGGCGATTGGGTCGTCACGCCCCGCATCGGCAAGCCGGTCGAAGTGCAGGCGCTCTGGCTCACCGCGCTCGGCCTCGCCAGCAGCCACGACCCGATCTGGCACGAGACCTTCGAGCTTGGCTGCGCCTCCTTCCACGAGAAATTCTGGAACGAATCGCGCAAGTGCCTCTACGACGTCATCGACGTCGATCATCAACCCGGCCATGTCGATGACAGCCTCCGCCCGAACCAGATTTTTGCCGTAGGCGGCCTGCCCCTCGCGTTGCTGGAAGGCGAACAGGCCGAGCTCGTCGTGCGCGCCGTCGAGCGCGACCTCTGGACCCCCATGGGCCTCCGCTCCCTCGCGCTCGGCGAAAAGGATTACGCCCCGCATTATCAAGGCGGCCCCGCACAGCGCGACGCCGTCTATCATCAGGGCACCGTCTGGCCATGGCTCGCAGGTCCCTTCATCGAGGCTTGGGTCCGCGTCCACGGCGAGACCCCCGAGGCCAAAGCCGCGGCGCGCGAAACATTCCTCGAACCCCGCCTCGCCAGCCTCGAACTCGCCGGGCTCCATCACGTCCCCGAAATCGCCGACGCCGCCCCGCCCCACACCGAGCGCGGCTGCCCCTTCCAGGCTTGGTCCCTCGGCGAAGTCCTCCGCGTCGAGTTGGACGTTCTCTAGCCTCGCACATATATAATGATACCGAAGCCGCTTCCCAGCGTCTTAAGATAGGTAGACACACACGCCCATGAGAATCGTCATCACCTCCGGCCCCAGCTACGAGCCCATCGACCGCGTCCGGCGGCTGACCAACTTCTCCTCGGGCGAACTCGGCACCCTACTCGCGGAAACCTTCGCCGCGGCGGGGCATCAAGTCATCTGCTTTCGCGGCGAAGCCTCCACTTTCCCGCCACCCCTCTGGCCCGTGGAAGTCGTCCCGTTCAAGACCAATGACGATCTCGAAACCAGCCTGCGCCGTCTTCTCTTGAAAGAAGAAGTCGCCATCGTCTTTCAAGCCGCGGCTTTGTGCGATTTTCGCGTCAAGGAAATCGCCAACGAAAAGGGCGACGCCGTGCAGCGCGGCAAAATCTCCAGCCGCGACGGCACGTTGCAACTCACCCTCGAACCCATGCCCAAGCTCATCGCCTCCATGCGCCGCATGTTCCCGGCCAGCCTGCTCGTCGGCTGGAAATACGAATTGGACGGCACCACCGACGACGTCATCGCCAAGGGCCGTAAGCAAATGGACCAGTACCTCACCGACGTCAGCGTATTGAACGGCGCCGCCTACGGCCCCGGCTTCGGCATCATCGCCCGGTCCGGCGAACGCGCCCACCTCCCCGACAAGCCCGCTCTCTGCCGCTTCCTCCTCGAATGGGCCGAAAAAATGCCCATGGCCATGGGCAAGCCCCGCCCCGAAAGTTTCCACGCCCTCGCCAGCTTCATGCCCCTCGCGCCGTTTATTTAAAGATTGTCATCCTGAGCTTGTCCAAGGCCTCTTGATTCTTGCTCCTCCGAGGTAGCCGTTGCACTCCGTGCGACGGTGTAGCCGCCGCCGTAAGGCGGTGGTCTCGGCCACCCTCTCCCCCCGTTGCGTTCGTTGCGTCGTTGCGCGAAATCAGTATTCCCCTTAAGCTGCCCCCCATGCAGGAGGAAAAAACAGCCCCCATCCGACTCAGGCACTACCTCGGCTGGGTCTTTCTCGTCGTCACCCTCGTCCCCCTCATTACCCTCAGCCTCTACCTCCACATCAAGGAAAACCAGGAAGCCGCCACCGAGCAGGACGTCACCAAGTGGAACACCAACTGGTCCCAATTGAAGCTCGGCATGTCCAAGGAAGAAGTCCTCGCCCTCGTCGGCGCACCTAGTAGCACCGCCGTTCTCGAAGCCAAAGTCACCAACATCTCCACCGACCCTCCCGATCAAAAAATCGAACAGGACGTCCAACAGACCCTCGACCAAATGGAAAACTACGCCATCTGGTCCTATTACGGCCCTATCACCATCCACACCACCCCCGGCGAGGACCTCAAGAAGGCCGAGGGTGAAGGCGAAATCCAACTCAAGGAACTCTCCAATTTCAGCGCCGAAGGCAAGCTCCACGGCCACGCCATCAAATTCAACGGCACCGGCCAGATCACCGAAATCTCCTCGCAATAAAAACGCCGTCATCTTGAGACCAGACGCCCTTGAGTCGTTTTGCGTGGGGGGAGGAACTCTCCATTGCCTTTGGTAGCCATTGCGCGCCGCCGCGACGGTCGGACGAGGAAAGACACCGTCGCGGCGGCTCAGGATGACACGCCTCTAAATTTGAGAGTTGACCCTGCCTGTGCAAGTGACTTAGACAGAAGCGTGCGCAAACTCCATTTCTTCCTTTCTCTCGCCCTGCTTTCTGTCGCCGTGGCGACCCTCGCCGGTTGTTCGAAAAGCTCGGATCAGGGCTCCGCGCCCGCCGCCAAGACGATCAAGATCGGACTCGCCGCTGTCAAATCCGGCTCCGACGCCCAGATCGGCGGGACGATGCTCCAAGGCTCACAGATCGCAATCGACGAGTGGAACGCTAAGGGCGGCGTCCTCGGCCAGCAGATCGAGACCATCTCCCTCGACGACGAAGGCAAGCCCGACAAGGCCGTCAACGTCGCCCAGGCCCTCGTCGATGATGGCGTCAGCGCCGTGCTCGGTCACTTGAACAGCGGCTGCACCATCCCGGCCTCGCGCGTCTATAATCAGGCGAAGGTCATCCAGATCACCCCCGGTTCCACCAACCCGCAGTACACCGAGCAGGGCTATCCCTACGCCTTCCGCATTTGCGGTCGCGACGATCAACAGGGCCAGGTCGCGGGCGCCTATCTCCGCGACACGCTTAAGTTGGACAAGATCGCCATCCTCCATAACAAGACGGCCTATGGCGAAGGCCTCGCCACCGAAGTGAAAAAAACCTTCGAGGCCAAGGGCGGCACCGTGGTCGTCTTCGACGGCATCGGCCAGGACGACAACGATTTCAGCGCCAACGTCTCCAAGATCAAGGGCTCCGGCGCGCAGGCGTTTTTCTGGGGCGGCATGTACGGCCAGGGCGGCCCGCTCTGCGTGAAGATGCGGCAAGCCGGGCTCAACATCCCCTTCGTCAGCGGCGACGGCTGCTTTGACCAGACCTTCATCGACACCGTCGGCGCGAATGCCTCGGACATTTATCTGACCTTCGGAAAGGACTACCACAGTGCCCCCGCCGCCCAGCCCTTTCTCGACAAGTACAAGGCGAAATACGGGCCCGAAGGCGCCTACTCGGTCTATGGCTACGACGCGGCCAACGTCTACCTGACCGCCGTCCAGCAGGCCGGGACCCTCGACCCCGACAAGGTGGCCGCCGTGATGAAGTCCCAGTCTTTCGACACCATTCTCGGCAAAGTGGAATTCGACGCCAAGGGCGACGTCAAGGCCTCCGGCTTTGTCCTCTGGACGATCAAGGACGGCAAGCTGCAGGTCGTCCCCGCCGCCCAATGACGCAGCGCGCAGTTGCCAGCCATCGGCCGCCGGGCCACGGTGTCTTTCCCATCCGACCTATCCGCCCCATTAGACCTATCCCTTCCCTCGGAGCGAAACTTGCTCCCTTTCCGTCCATAACATGAGCTCCGCCTCCACCCTGACGGAAATTCTCCTCGATGGCGTCTCCCGCGGCGCCGTCTACGCGCTCGTCGCGCTCGGCTACACCATGGTCTACGGTGTCCTCGGCATGATCAATTTCGCCCACGGCGAGATCTTCATGATTGGGATGTTCGCCTGCGTCTACGCCATCGGCGCCTTCTCCGTTATGTGGGGCGACCACGTCATGCTCAACCTCGTCCTCGGCATCGTGGTGGCCATGATTTTTTCCGCTGCCTACGGCTACGCCAACGAGCGCATCGCCTACCGTCGCCTGCGCAAGGCCCACACCCTCGCGCCGCTGACCAGCGCCATCGGCATCTCGACCTTCCTCCAATATTTTATCTTCCTCAACGTCAGCAAGGAAAAGGTCCAGTTCCCCCGCTACTACAGCGACCTGCTCACGATGAACTACATCACCATCGGCACCGTGGAGATTTCCTATCTGCGCCTCGCCATCCTGGGCCTGACCATCCTCATCATGGGCGGCCTCTTTTATCTCATCAACTACACGCGGCTCGGCATCGCCTTGCGCGCCACGGCACAGGACCAACTCATGGCCAGCCTCGTCGGCATCCCCGTCGACAAGATCATCGCGTTCACCTTCATTCTCGGCTCCGCGCTCGCCGCGATCGCGGGCGTCATGGTCGCAATGT
>Ga0206876_1099_pt1 | contig 24419 bp, 28 predicted proteins | sample Alteio_BWOrgCont_10_FD_152619 | JGI IMG/M metagenome (GOLD analysis project Ga0206876, IMG submission 152619) | Enriched cells from forest soil in Barre Woods Harvard Forest LTER site, Petersham, Massachusetts, United States -... | ecosystem: Environmental > Terrestrial > Soil > Temperate forest >...
AACGGCCCGGTTAAAATCAATGGCAATTCGGATAGCGGTGTAGAAGGCAAAAGCGGTGGAAAAGGGAGCGACAGAGAAAAGGCGGCTGGTGGCTGAACACTGCCACAATCGGAATAAAGGACTGAACCTGATCAATTCACATCGAGCGTCGTCAATTTCGCCGCGCGGTGTTTGGTGAGTAACATACTCGCGGCGAGAAGTGTCAGCGGAATGACTTCTATGTCATTTGGAAGTGTGCTTCAGAGAGTGGCTTGCGACCAGCGGAAAAAGACCGATATGCTAATACACAACCTACGAGGTCAGGAGATCATTTCGTCGCAGGTTTTCCCGATGTTCGGAGTGCCCGTCGACGATGCTTGCCAAACTGACGACTTATTCGTTGCTGGGGATCGATGCGCTTCCAGTTGAAGTGGAAGTCGATATTTCTCCGGGAGCCATTCCGAAAACGATTCTGGTCGGACTGGCGGAAGCTGCCGTCCGCGAAAGTACTCATCGGATCGAACGCGCGCTGGTGAATGGCGGTTATGTGCGGCCGCTGGATCGGGTCGTGATCAACCTCTCGCCTGCCGATCTGCCGAAAGAAGCGGCGTCGTTCGATTTGCCGATTGCGCTGGGACTGCTGGTTGCCAGCGGCCAGTTGTCGTCGGACATTCTCGATAAATATGCGGCAATCGGGGAACTGGCTCTGGATGGTACGATCCGTCCAGCAAAGGGAGCACTGTCAATGGCTCTCGCGGCGAAGGAACAAGGACTGCGAGGTTTCGTTGTCCCGGCCCAGAATGCTCAGGAAGCAGCCGTCGTTGAAGGAATCGACGTCATTCCAGTCGGCTCACTGACCGAAGCCGTGGGCTACTTCAGCGGACAACTCGAAATTCCGCCACAGCCTTTCAGTTGGACCGATGCTGTTGCCAGTTTTGGTCAGTATGGCGTCGATTTCTCTGACGTCCGTGGTCAGGAATCGGCCAAACGAGCAGTCACCGTGGCCGCCGCCGGAGCTCATCACCTGCTGATGCTGGGCAGTCCGGGTACTGGAAAAACACTGTTGGCCTCGCGCATGGGTACAATCCTGCCTGAGTTGGCTCCTGAAGAAAGTTTGCAGACGACCCGAATTTACAGTGCGGTCGGGCGACTTCAACCCGGCCAGCCGTTGATGCTGCAGCGACCGTTCCGCGCGCCGCACCACACGATCAGCGAAGCGGGACTTGTCGGGGGAGGCAGTGTACCCGCGCCTGGTGAAATCAGTCTCGCGCATAACGGAGTGCAGTTGTTTTAATTCATGAAATTGAATTCATCGACAGGAAACACTGAATTCATTGGGGTTTCTGCCCCTTCTCCCTCTCCTTCTTCCGAAACTCCCACGGTGGAACCGGCTCCTTATCCGCCCAAAGTCCCTTTTTGGCTTTTCTCGCCGTCTCTTCCGCCCCGGCCAGTTCCTTCGATTTGGAATACCGCTTGTAATGCCAAGCCATCCCGTCCTGAACCATTTCCAGATTGATGTGGCGGTCGCCGAGGTAGATTTCACCGAGAACTCGACCGTATCGGTCCTTTTCCTTCCACTTCACGACGACTTCTTTTTCACCGATTTTCTCGCTCAAATGTTCTTTTGATTTGGTCCCGAACGCCTGCGCCTTTTCCGGCGCATCAATCCCCTGAAGTCGAATCTTGTGCTGGACCTTTTCAGCATCCAAAACCGTGACCGTATCGCCATCGGCAATGCTCACGACCTTGCCTTTGATTTCGTCCGCATGGCAGATTGCATTCAAAGCGACAAAAAGTATCGGGACGACAATCCATCGCATTGGATATTCCTTTTGTAATCGGCGATGTAGCCCGGTTGAATGTGCTTAAATGTAACTGGAGAATATCCCCGACACGCCCAAATCGCTCGTTATTCGGAATCGACCCAATGGCAATGGAATTATTCGTAGAACAAAACGGCGAGATTTCCGGGCCATTCTCTCCACAAGAATTGAAGATAATGGCTCGTGATCACGAGATCAGCAAGAATGATTTCGTTCGTAAAACGAGGGATGGCAAACCAGTCAAGGCAGCACTAGTCAAAGGCTTATTTGCAGAACCAAACACAGAACATGTCAATGTGATGGACAAAGAACTTCTAGAGCCAGAACGAAAGTTCAACGGTTCTTCTCTGAATCCTGTCACCCCACCGCCGTCCGAAACCGTCATTGTGCCGCCTCCGCACCCAGTGCGAGAGACCAAGGCACCGATAGCGAATAAAACCGTACTCTTAGTATCTGTGGTTGGACTCGCATTGGTCCTATCCGTTGGCATCGGATTCTTTTTCCTTCCCACGAGCGAGGATCAAAGGACGGCAGACGAAAAATCAATTGCAAAACATTTGGTCGTAGACCTTGACCCGGCTGAGTCAGAAGCTGTCCGGCCTGAAACGAAAATCGATCAAGCCAAACAAGATGAGCTCGACTGGACTGCCTTTACGCTCAATCCGCCTTGGAAGCGTTATGACATCATCGAATACAAAGACATCAATGCCGAAGAACACCGATTCGTGATGACCGGCAAGATTGATAAGGCGAAGCTCGAACGGTATGCCGAAGAATATGCCGCCGACTATGGTTCCAACTTAGATGCCATTGAAGTGCGGTTCTACGCCAAGGAGAACCGATCCAAATATCGTGGAGAAAGTACGTTGCATCTGGAGAAAGTCGAAGACATCATAAATGATCTGAAAATCTTTGACGAAATCTCAGTTGATTTGCTTGCCTGTTGTTGCAAAGTGGAAAAAGACGGAAAACCTCTTTTTGTAACTTTTCCCTTTGAGGTTCCCAAACAATCATTGTTGGTTCTTCGGCATGTGCTTCGGCAAAGAACCCTTGAAGCAGAAAAAGGGCTTGAAAAAATCACAGCCGAACTTGCGGAATTCCGCAGGAAATCGAAAGAAAAAGAGGAACAGCGAGACAAAGAAAGAGCAAACGAACGAGCCAGACTTGTGGCAAGAGGCAAGCAACTCGAACGGCAAGTACAAAAACTGTCGGAGACACTTGCAAAGCCACTGGCCGAGATTAAAAAACTTGACGCATTGTTTTCGAAGGCACATAAAATGAATGATATGGCCACGGTTAAGTTTTTGCAGTCAAAAATCGAAAAGCTGAAGGCCGAAAACGATCTTGGAGCGCTGAATGCTCTTAAGATAAAAGTCATCGAGAATGAGTTTGAGATTAAAGAGCACGACAGACTTACGGCAAAACTACGAAAGACCAGAGAAAGTGCAAAGCAATAACAAAAATAGCAGTACCGGAAACTTTGCTGCTGATCGACTGGCTGATTCGCACCCCACCGCCATCGATTTCCACGCCGCCGCCGATCCATCGGATGGGTAAGTTCCTTTTGAACACGGCGATGGATAAGGCTCTCACAATTGGATTGCTGGCTCAAGGTGGACCGTTTGGACCGTGGTAAAATGTTGATGGGCCACAGAATCCACAAAGCTCAGACCAGCGAAAGAGAATTCATACCGTCGAGAACCATGCGAGCATTCAGCAAAATCATAGTTGAAGAAACGAACGGCCACTGGACTGCATGGTTCAAGGATTTGCCGCAGGTCGCAATTGGTGGCAAATGGCCCAGTGATGCAATCAAACGACTTCTTGAACATCTTGGCGAACAGAACTTCGACGCTGAAGGAATTGTCGCTATTGAGGATGGCACCCGTGACGGACATCTTGAGTTCTTGATGCCGCTTGTGGGGCTTCGCAGAATTCCGGTCCCGTCAGCGAATTGAAAACTGTGATGGGCAATCGTGTTTCGAGCATTGAAATCTCACGAATCGTTCCCAGATCTCCATCACCATGAACAAAGAAGATTCCGTGAGCGAATGACTCACTTGAGTCTGTAACCGAATTTTTGGATTGCCGTTTGTATCTTTGACGTTATCGGTCCAACCACCGTATGCCAGCCGTCAACCGCTGGAGTGAGAACAATTTCACCGACAACAGGGACGCTGTGCATACCGCCGATTGGAATCCTGATCACCCCTGTATCGTTTTCCATTTCGGGGGTTCCGCATCCCTCTGTACCCTCTTCCATGTTGAACCCCGAATACAACGCATCAAATCTCTCATCCATCGTTCGAGTCCTTTTTCGTGTTCAGTGCAGTTTCAAAATAAAGCCGCTCATGAGAGTTAACGACACAATTTTGGAATCGGATCAGCGAAAACCTCGAATCAAATAGTGCATTCTGGCTTGGGTATCTCGATCCCCCCTGAATCCGTGCCCAATTCATCCAAGATTCAACTTCGATTTCTTCCCAACCAAATACCGAAGTTTTTCAAACAACCCAAATAAAATTTGCCATTCGATCCCCAATCTCCATGACCGCAATCATCGACTCAACATAAAATGACCGTTCCTCGTTCTTGTCCAAATCAATCCCAGTCACGAGCCATCGACCTCGTTTGACGTATGGATTTGAATTCATCGTTTCGTCATTCAGCGGTTCCAACTCGATATCCCGAACCCGCTCAACCAGAATTGTGCGTTCATCCATTCCGCTGATCAGACAATTGAAATTGATTGACGGGTACAAAAATCGGTACGACCGACCGGGCAACAAAGTGCGATGTGACATTGGAATAATTCCACACTGGGGCATGATTACGGGCATCGCAGAAGCGACGGCACGCCGACCCAATTGAAACGAAACTGCTCCAACTCGAACAGAAATGGGATTCGCTTGATTTGCGAATTCAGAGAAGTCCGCAGTTTGGTCTGCGTGGCACCGCCAGCACCGGCTGGATTTGGATGGGTCAATTGACTTGGCAAATGATACTGGGGATGGCTATTTTCTCTCAAGTGCATTGCCACAGAAAGCGGACTCGAAGGTGTTGCGGTCAACCCCTCCTCAATCATATCCATGCATACGAACCCCGACCGCAAGGACTGAAATGAAAGGACTGGCGGGAATTCCAATTTTCCCACCCAATTGACGGGCAAGCTGCGGATTGGGATTATGACTGCGTGATATTGGTGGCCCAAATCGCCAGTTTGCCCCGGAGTGCGAACTTGGATTGGAAGCGTCTTCAGGAACCGTCATTCGTAGCCGCAGCCCTGAGTTGCGTCCTACTCATTGCGCTGCTCGCTCTCCGGTCGGGAACGCATTCCTCCGATTCGTCTTCGCCCTCCGTTGACGTTCTTTCGCAATTGAGGGAGTTTGAAGAAGCGATTTCGATCACTCAAGCACACTTGAACAAAGGCGGCTTTGCGCCTGCCTTCGACATGGTGATGGTGGCTTCTCGACTCGCTCCTTCTGATCCCCGTCTTTTCGATTTAGTCATTCAGTTTATCGAAAAGGCCAAGCCGAGCGACAATGAAGACGTGATTGCGATGGCAGACGATCTGCTTGACCGGGGAGACTCGCTGGTGCATTTCCAAAGCCCAGAAAACGTCGAGTCTTCTCGAAAACGGATCACCGACCTTCGCCAATCGTTCTCTGAGCAGAAGCCTCAAGCAACGCCTCCCAACCCGCTTGATTCAGTCCGCAATCTATTGGCTGTTGCGGAGAATTCTTCCGTGCAGTTAAGCGTTCGATCACGAGCAGTCGAACAAGCTCGCACTGCGTTAGGTGACGTCCAGCTAAATCAGGCACTTGCAATGCTTGAGAAGGCTGGGCAAGTCGGGAATGACGATTTGCAAAAAATCGACATTCAAATAGACAAAGCAGAAAAGCAATGCATTCAGGAGCTATACCTTCAGTCGAAGTCGAAGATCGATCAGTGGTTAACAGCCACTTCTGCACTTACCAAGGAAATCGATACCGCACCATCCGAAAAGGTTCCTAGCGTCTCAAAAACCGTGACTGCACTCTTGAATCAAGGGTACGATCATTTGCAAGAGTTGATGCCCTACTCGAAATCAGGGGTTGAAGGTGCCTCTGACTTCTATAACGCCACAGAAAAGCAAGTGAAGCTGCTTCAGCGACAAAAGAATTGGCTTTACAACCAGCAGACTCTCAGACTGGTGCGTGAAGTCGAGTCAAAAAAAGATTGGACTCCAGAGGACAAGATTCGACATCTAGCCGAAGTTAGCGAAGAACTTCTGTCATCATACGTCCTTCGTCGCCACAATGAACTGTGGGATAAGGTGTTTGAAAGCCTTCCAGACGAAGACAAGAAGGTGTGGGCTGTCAGACTTCGCATTCTTCGGTTGAACGAGTAGGAGACGAAAGTTATGACAACAGGAAAGCTGCTTGCGACTTTTGCTTGCCTTGTGCTTCTTGCAGCACCACGTCTCGCACAAGCCAAATCATTCGTCGTTGCTGCAAGCCCATTTGTTGAACATCCGGTGCATCACCCCATTCAAAGTCGCTCTAGCTCGGTTTGGCGATCACGAGTCGGCACATGGGGAGAGAATCTCGCAGAAGAATCTCTACGCCTTCGTGGCTTTAACGAGATTCATGAGATCAAGAATGGAAGCAACAATGGGATCGACCGCATCGCAATCAAACGAGGGCCGAACGGAGAAATCCTCGACGCCAAGTTTGTTGAGGTAAAGACGAGTCGTTCTGCAAGGCCAAAACTCGGCAGGACTCGTTACGGCGGAACTCAAATGTCCCGCAAATGGTTGGCGACCAATTTTTCAAAGATGCGCAGTTCGGGCGACCCAGTACTCAAGAAATTGGCCCTGGAATTGAGCCGCTTTCGTAAGGTGTCCGGTATGCCCATCGAATCCTTTGGGGAAATCGCTCATGTAAATACGAAGACCGGCAGGATCACTGGCTACTCGGCTGATGGACGAGCAGTGAAGTACAGCCAATCCATCGAAAGACTTCTGAAGAATGTCCAAGCCAAAGCTGGAACACAGCAAGCTCGCAATTGGGCAACCCGCACCTTGTCTCAATGGGATCAAATCCGGTCGGCAAGAATGTCGAATTGGCTTGGCAAGAGCGCTTCTCAGCAGAGCAGTAAGTTGGTTCTTTCAAGCTCAGGACGGGGATTAGCAGCGACACGAATGGCAGTCCTGCGCCAGTCCAGAAGTGCGATGGCAACAAGAGTGCTACAGAGATCAGCAGGGCGTATTGCAATCGTCGTCGCATTGGCTATGGATGCAAAGGAACTTTTCGACACTGAGTACGCATACCGAACTGGTGCGATTTCTGTACGACAGCGTAACATTCAGTTGGTTTCTACCCTTGGTGGTATGGGAGGAGCGTTTGCAGGAGCTTCGGCGGGTGGACTGACGGGGGCATGGGTTGGTGGCTTTGGTGGCCCGATTGCTTGGATCACGGTTCCAGCCGGAGGGTTCTTTGGAGCCGTTATCGGTGGTGTAGGTGGATACTTCGGCGGTTCAGCGGTTGCTGGTTACGGAGCGACTGCATGGTACAACTCGATTGATGCGTCTGTGAGGGAGAAATTCGAGCTTGCTTGGTTTGGTGCAACGGAGATTGGACAGTGATTCGATTGTTGTCACTTTCTCGGTCAATAGCGTGCTGGACTACGGCCTTCGCACTTCTCTGCGGGGGGTGTTCTTCTTCCAACCCGTCTCCAACACCCACACCTAAAAGCGATAGCCCATCAGCAGCCCAAGCACCCGCAACTGAAAAACCGACGAAGCCAGAGGCCGAGACAAAGCTTCCAGACCCCAACTAAACCATAATTGTCCTGTTCGGGAACTCTGGCCCAAACGATACGGTATGCCTTGTAGTCTGGCACTGTTTTATCGGCTCGGTGCATCTGCAATGGTTTTGTTGAGGCCGATCCGAGTTAAGTAGATGATGGTCTGATGCGGCTCAATATCAATGCAACTGTAGCAAACGCCCCTCCGTTTCAGGTTGGCGTGTCCGACAACGAGGACACCAGCCGTGTTGTCGTAGTCGTGTATCTTTCGGGAGCATCCTACAGTTCGTCTCAGTTAGATGCCTTTTTGAATCAGGCGGCGGGCAAGTCGGGATTTGAATGGCTAAAGCAATCCGGCAAGCTCTGGTCCCTTGATGCAGGCAGGATGGGCCAGTCATACATGGAATTACAAGTAATTCCTTGGTTCAAGGGGCAACTCGTCACCGGATACGACACCCAATTCCGAACCCTTCATGGCCCGATGGGGAATTTCGATTCGCAAGGGCATGGATTGGCGATGATTGGCCATCACCAATTTACGGCTATTTCATTCGTCCTTGATGAAGAAGTTGCCTCCGACAGCAATCGTATTTTTTATTCGTGGATGTCAGATCGAGACAACTACAGCAATCGGACGTTCATCAAAGACTGCCTTGAGAAAGCCGTCAAATTGATTGGGAAGGACAACTCCATCGGGATCACGCCGTCACTTGACAGAGACACAAAAGGCGAGTCAGGATCGCCCGACATCGCTGCAACGATTTTCCGCAAGATTTCAAGGGCAAGGGCGTTCGTCGCCGATGTGACCCTGATGAATTCACAACCGTCCTGGTGGCGTGGATGGCTGACGCAATTGGCGGGCATCGGCACGTTCAGATCGTCACCAAACCCCAATGTCTTGGTCGAACTCGGATACGCCGCTGGTCAGCTTGGGTGGGAGCGGTGCTTACTTGTGGTAAACACAGCATTCGGCCCTGTCGAGCAGCTGCCGTTCGACCTTCGTGGACGACGCATTCTCCCATATTCAGTAGCGAAGAAAAGCGACCGAGAGGCAGCGAAAACGTCCTTCATTCCATTCCTGAAGAACCAACTTATCGAGGCGATGGATCTCAAGGAATCTTCCTAGATCACCGCCCGGTACAGAACCTGATCAAGCTGGCACAATTCACGTAACGATCCGTGCAAGATATAGATCCGAGGGGATCGCCCGAAATCGAAGACCCGGAACAATTGGTACTGCTGTGGGATGTCTTCGGAGCATCGGACTTCATTGGATGTGACGTAGAATGGGAAGAACTTGCCGAGGCCAGTCGCTTTCACTTCCAGCATTCGTTCGGAATCATCGGTCTCGTCAAACGAAATGATGTCGAAGCCCAGACCATCCCCAATGTCTCTTGAAGCCCAGACCATTTTTTGAGCGAGATCATCTCGTCCGGCCAGATTCAGGCGATAACGTTCCAGATCAAACACGAACTGCTCCCCAAGTTTTCCAAGTTGTTGATTGGCGGCATCTCGTTCCGCAAAATCCACCTTGCGAACCTTGCGGGATAGCCACGGCTTGCCGGTCGTAGCGGGAGCAAAGACCTTTTCGGGTGGATCTTCGATTACTTCTTCGAGATTCGGTTTGATGACCGACTTCGGACGTGTCGGATTCAACGTGGGGGCCGACGCAATCTGCTGCAAGAAGCCGGGTCTCTGTTCCAAGAACGATTCAACTTCTGAAGCGAGGATCGACTGGTAATTGCTGCGGGGTTTGTAACCTTCGATGTAAGGTAGACCCATTTCGACCAGCGCTCCGCTCACGTTTTGGTGCTTGAATTCAATCGATCCTTCTGACCGCCCTGCCAACTGCGGCGTGAGCGCCTTGCGATGTTCGGACTTCTTGTATGGCTTACCCAGCAATTCGGCTTCGAGCATGTCAAAGTAATCGGCCACAATGAGCCGGACTTCGTTCTCGGACCAGTTTTTGCCAGGCTGCGATTCCTTTTCTTCGTCCGATTTTTTCAGAACTGTGAAGCCAAGTTTGCGCAGAACGAAGTTCGCCTGACCTGGAGCCTCCCCGCCACTGAACTCTTCGGGGCTGAGGATGCGGCCAACCGAATATCGGCAGGCCAAACCAATGACGGCTTGGGGAGCATAACGTTTGCCGTCGTGAACGAGTTCATATCCGGTCGGTGGTCCGAAGGGATGGTCAATTCCGCCATCAAGGTCCGCAAGCGTTCGGAGAACGTGTTCCTGCGTCAGACCTGTGGGAATGGATTCGGGCATCGTTTTTTTCAAAAGCAAATGGATTCGCTGATTTCCTTCAAGCACTCTTCCGGTGCTGCGTTTTGAAGAAAAGTGTTCCATCCCCGGCGCATAGGCACTGCAAGATCAAATCTATCGTTTCCAACATGTTGCATCCGAGCGGCATGTGTCTCGAATTCTGGAGGAAGGTCATGCCCCGTTCGCATCAGAACGACGAAATACAATCCATCACGATGCCAACGGGTGAAAAAATCATGGGGCCAGTTGAACTTTGGGTTCTTTGGCTTCTTGCAATATCGCTTCTTCAATTTGGCAACGACGGGGGCGGCTTGTTTTTCAATCGATTCTCGAAGGTGATCGGGTACTTTGGGTTTCGGTGGTTCTTTCGGCTTTGGTGGTAGCCAAGTTTTTTCACGCATGATTGGTTCCGAATCGATCCGATCTTCTTTGCTCCGGATCTCCAAAAGAAAATCCACAACAGCGTTGAGAAAGTGGTCTTCTTCCTCTGGTGCATGTCCAAAACATTCGAATTGGATTTCCCGGCATTCGTGTTCGACAATTATGATTCGTCGGCTTTCGGCAGGAGGTTGCTTCGAATCCATCCGACAACTCCGTCTACTCGAATTGGAGGCTCTCATGCAACTTGATCTTCGACAATTGGAAGCTGCGCATCAACTCGGCGAGGCGATTCTTCGATTTGTTAAAGCAGTTGAAATCCCAAAGCAAGTTCCGGTATTCAGTGTGCCTCCTGAAAAAGCACCTGACAAAAATGACAATCGATTGGTGCGGGTCAGCGAGGCAGCACAGATCCTCTCTCTCAGTAGATCAATGATCTACGGATTGATGGACAGTGGCCACCTCCCTTCAGTGAAAATCGGCTCTGCAAGGCGGGTCAAGCTGAGTGAAGTTCTGAGATTGCTTGATGGGACTGAATGAGAAATTCAATGAAGAATCTATCTTGGACTGAACCCACTGCGTATCGACGAGCCATTTTCCGAGATTCGAGGCTGAACAATCCTTGGAAGCATGTTGGGATTGCGGTAGTGATTTTTGCAGGGGTGATTGGATTTCGGGCCTATCAGGATTTCGTACAGAACAACCGTGCTCCCTCTTGGACTTTGGCCACCGCAATTGCTGTCGCCGCAGCTTTGTTCTTCGCCTATTTTTTGCCTTGGCTCCAAGTCTTGTTGCCCAGTTCGATTGTGATATTCTCCGAAAAGGGAGTGAACAACAACATCGTCAACGGAAGGGGCGCAGGTGTTCGTTTTTTCCCTTGGAGTAACATCGGTCGAGTTGTTGCCACAACCGTCGCTCTCGAAGGTGAGACCTATCCGGTCATTGCCTTGTATTCACCTGACGACCAGCATTTGATAACGCTCGGTTTGAAAAGGTCGCCGACCTTGGATCAACTCGCTGAATACCTTGAACAACATGAGGTAGAGTTACATCGAGAATCTTCAATTGAGCAGTCAGAATAGAGCAATGTTGCAACTGATAGTGAACTGCTTGCCCAACGGCAAGGAATTTTGCATCCAGAAAGTCCTTCAAGTCCATCTCAATCAGGATTGCCCATGCTTGACCTGACCAAGCTTCGACAACGCTGCTCCCAAGGTGAGCATTTCCGTTATTTGTTCTTTTGGGGACAACCAGCCCTCCAAGGATGGAACGATTACTCAATCGTGCATGAGCCAGTGGTTCGCCGCATCATTTGAGATTGAAGGTATCATTTACCCAACAGCCGAACACTGGATGATGGCATCCAAAGCAAAACTGTTTGGGGACGATGAGACGCTTCAACAAATACTCGATTCCGCCGACCCCAAGACTGCGAAGGCTCTTGGCCGTAATGTGAAGAACTTCGATGAGAGTGTATGGAAAACGAATTGTCGCCGCTTCGTAACGGAAGGAAATAGTGCCAAGTTTGGGCAGAACGAAGCTCTGAAAGCTTTTCTACTTGGCACCGAAGATCAAGTCCTCGTCGAAGCGAGTCCGTATGACACCATTTGGGGAATCGGTCTCAAGGCAACGGACTCAAAGGCGAAACATCCTGATACTTGGCAGGGCCAAAACCTCCTCGGCTTTGCATTGATGGATGTTCGTGCAGAATTGGCGAATTGAATCTTACGCAATCACATCCTTTGCCACGACACCAGCCAAATCGGTTAATCGATAGTCTCGCCCACTGTAACGATAAGTAAGTTTCTCGTGGTCCAACCCGAGAAGGTAGAGCATTGTGGCGTGCAGGTCGTTGATGTGCATCTTCTTGTCCACGGCGGCAATTCCATGCTCATCCGTCGCCCCATGCACATGACCGCCTTTCGTGCCGCCTCCGGCCATCCACATCGAGAAGCCCTTGTTGTTGTGGTCACGTCCATCGTCGTTCTGAGCTGCGGGCGTTCTTCCAAACTCGCCACCCCAGACGATGAGTGTTTGCTTTAACAAATCACGTTGTTTGAGGTCTGTGAGCAGCGCTGCAATCGGTTTGTCGATCGCTTCGGCATTGTTTGTGAGTTTGGACTTCAGATTGTTGTGTTGGTCCCAATCTCCCTTTCCGAGTTCAATGAACCGCACCCCGGCCTCAACGAATCGACGTGCCAGCAGACATTGACGACCAAAGTTGTCTGTCCCCTTTTCGCCAATGCCGTAGGCATCCTGAGTCGCCTTTGACTCCGATGAGATGTCCATGACTTCGGGAACCGCACCTTCCATGCGAAATGCCAACTCATAGGATTCGATGAGACCTTCAAGTTCAGGATTCACTTTGTCACGAGCAAGTTGTTCCCCGTTGAGCTTTCCCAAGAGGTCGAGTTGCTTGCGTTGGAACTCAGCCGCCAATCTCGGATTCTCGATATTGGCGACGCCTGTCTTTTTACCGCCGCCACCAGTTTCGATTCTTGTGCCTTGATACGAGGCTGGCAAAAATGCGCTGGCAAAGTTGTTTGTTCCACCAGCGCCATTGAATGAAATGAAGCCTGGGAGTTGGGCATTCTCGGAACCTAATCCGTAGAGCGTCCACGCCCCCATCGAAGGACGGGGGAATCGAAAATTGCCCGTGTGCAGTTGGGTCGTGGCACTTCCATGAACGGCCACATCGGTATACATGCTGTTCAGAAGGCAGAGTTCATCGGCATGTTTAGCCAAGCTCGGAAAGATTTCCGGCAGCCAGAGTCCGCTCTTCCCGTATCTGGCGAATTTGAAGGGCGACTTCAGGAACTTCCGACCTTTGTTCTTGTCGTCAATGCTTTTACCGTCATCGGCTTGCAGTTTCGGCTTGTAATCAAATGTATCGACGTGCGAAGGGGCACCACCCATGTACATGAAAATCACATGCTTGGCTCGTGCTTTCAACGGTGGCGTTTTCGGTGCCAGGGGATTCGGGGCCTCGGCACAACAGATCCTTGAGCACAAATCGGCCAATGCTAAAAAACCGAAGCCGCATGATGCCGTCTTCAGGAATTGTCGGCGAGTGGGCAACTCGAAAGAGTGATTGTTCATGGTCAGACTCATTCAGTAGACATAACGGAATAGAGCACTCTGAAATAACGTTTGACAGAAGCTCGTCCAAGCCGACAGTTGCGGATTCCCTTTCCCTTTTGCGGCTTCAAATGACTTGCGATAATCGTCGATGTACTGCTTCACAGTGGTTCGTTCATCGGAAGTGGGAAGTCTGCCAACCGCCAGACGATAGGCGAGGTCAATACGTCCATTCTGATCCAGTTTTTCGGTCTTGAGGACTCGCTTTGCCATTTCTTCCGATTGTCTCAAGACGAAAGGATTATTCATCAAGAACAATGCCTGCGTCGGTACGGTGGTGACATCCCGCTTGCCGACAATCAGATTCGGGTCAGCCATGTCGAACGCTCCCAACATGTCAGGAACGACTCCACGTAAAATCGGTAAGTAAACACTTCTAACCGTAGACGGTTTTCGGATGTCTTGCATTCCCTTACCGCCGCCAACTCCACGGTTGCTCAACTCCATGACACGAGAGCCATCAGGACGCTCTAAATCAATTTGGCCGCTCGCCATCAGCATGGCATCCCGAATTTCTTCGGCATCGAGACGACGACGGGGCATTCTCCACCAGAACTTGGCGTCAGGGTCTTTGTCGTAATTGTGGTCGTCGTGTTCACTGCTCAATTGGTAAGTATGGCTCAAGACAATCGAACGAATCAGCTTTTTGACGGACCACTTGTCTTCCATGAAACGAACGGCGAGCAAGTCCAGAAGTTCGGGATGACTTGGTTCATTTCCCAGCGCACCGAAGTTGTCCACCGTATCGACGATTCCTTGTCCCATCAGATGCAGCCAGACTCGATTGGCCATGACTCTGGCAGTGAGAGGATTGTTGTTGTCGGCAATCCAGCGGGCTAACTGCATTCGACCGCTGTGATTCTGTGGAAAGTGGTTTGTGTCAGAGGTCTTCAAAACGGTCAAAACGCCTCTTGGGACTTCTTCTCCTTTTTCTTTCAATTCCCCTCGGACCAGCAGGTGAGTATTGATGGGAGACTTGGCATCTTGTACGCCCATTGCCAGATTGGACGAGGCCGGGAGTTTTCCTTCCAAGTCATCCAGTTTGTCTTCAAGCTTTTTGATGTCTTCACGAACTTGCTTCCGGTCGATTTTCGGGGAGTTTTGAACGGGTTGTCGTTTTGCCTTTCCTCCCTGCTTCATTTGTTGATTGGCAGGTCTCATGTTGGCACGTTTCTGGAGTTTGTGTAACTCATCAAGCTGATGCTCGACATTGGCGATTTCCTGCTCAATCTCCTTCACTTCTTTTTCGGAATCATTTTTGGGGTGTTTGTTGTCAGTCCAGAGCTTGATGAGCTGGGTTTCTGTGGTGGTCTTCCTTCCTGCTTGAATCCCAGCCAACGTCTCGGTGCTTTGAAAAACCCCTGCGATTGCGTAGTAGTCTGTCTGGGGAATTGGATCGAATTTGTGATCGTGGCACCGGGCACACGCAATCGTCATCCCCAGGAAAGCACGCCCGGTGACATCAATCTGATCATCGACCACATCGACCTTGAATTGCTCGGCATTTTGCATGTTTGCTGACTTGGGACCAATTGCAAGAAATCCAGTTGCAACAAGGAGATTGGTGTGCTCCGCAGGATTTTTTGCCAGGACCAGGTCTCCGGCAAGCTGTTCGACGATGAACTTGTCGTAGGGCTTGTCGGCATTGAACGAATCAATCACGTAATCCCGATACCGCCAAGCATATCGATAGGGCAAGTTTCGCTCTTTGCCCGACGATTCGGCGTATCGCACAACGTCCAGCCAGTGGCGTCCCCAACGTTCACCGAAACGAGGCGATTGAAGAAGCCTGTCCACGGCGTTGAGATAAGCACTGCCTGAAGTATCGCCGACGAAAGCGTCTATCTCTTCGGGCGTGGGGGGAAGTCCCGTCAAATCAAACGTGACTCGCCGAATCAAGGTTGTTGGATCAGCATTGGCAACCGGCTTCAATCCTTCTTTTTCCAAACGAGCAAGGATGAATTTGTCGATATCGGAGTAGGACCAATGTGTATCGTGGACTGTAGGTGGTGTCGGCAGTTTTGGACGCTGAAAAGCCCAATACCGTTTGGCAACGGACAGGTCCACTTTGTTTCTTGGGTTTGCCGCTTTCCCCACACGAGGGTCCGGTGCTCCCATCTCAATCCACTTCTCGAAATCTTCGATTAACTCTTCCGAAAGTTGTTCTTTCGGTGGCATCTCCAGCCCTTCGTATTTCAGGGCTTCAATCAGCAGACTTTTTTCGGGATGACCTGGGGAAATGACTTCGCCAGACTCTCCGCCCTTGCGAAGTCCTTGGTAAGTGTCGAGGACAAAATGTCCCTTGGCCTTTGTAGGATCGCCAGAATGACAACTGTAACAATGCCGTACCAGCGCCGGACGAATCTTGTTCTCGAAGAAATCGACGCCTTCTTTTGATGGGCGTGGTTCAGTCGATTTCGGATTGATCCTGGGACGATTGGGATTGGATTGGGGGTTGATGATTGGTTGAGCGACAGCGATTCCGTTGACCGCCGTGGCCAGTATCAAACTGCAAACAAATCCACGGATCACAGTCATTTGTGACATCCCGTTGAAGAAAACACTGGGGTTGTCTGCGACCGTCACAAAAAATGGAATTTCTGTCATTCTCTTACTTCTAAACCAACGGTCAAGCAAAAGGTTTTTCTGAAAATGATGACAAATTCGTGTGATTCAACGAGTTGGGAACGGCAGAAGGTCTTTTGTCGACTGTGCCCCTCATCATCCATGAGATCAGTAGCGAAGGCGACAAAAAGAATCAGTACGGCAATTCATTGCATTTGGAAATTCGTTTCCAACAGACTCGCAGAATTCATGCTTAACCACACTTCGAATTTTGTAATCGCTCTTGAGCAATGGCGAAATACTCTGCCGAAGTCTCAAACCCGACAAACCCACGGCCCAAATTCTGAGCGGCAACCGCACACGTTCCAGAGCCGAAACAAAAATCAAGAACTGTTTGGCCCTCGTTCGTGTATGTCTGAATCAAGTACTCGCACAACGCAACGGGTTTTTGTGTGGGATGCAGCCCTCGTTCGGTATTGATCGTGAGAAGATTTCTTGGATATCGCTTGCCGTCGCAATTGGTTGGAACACGATGAAACGGATTGTAATTTGGCGTATGGTTGCCTTTTGGATTGGTGAAATAAGGCTCGCCATCGACCATCTGCGGGTTATAAACAGGCGGCTTCCTGTAAAACACAACCACATCTTCCATCGCCCGCAATGGCTGTTTCTTGGCGTTCAAGAAGCCTGTTGCGATGTTCTTGCGCCAATACCAGCAGTATTTGAAATCTCTGAGGTTTGAACCGATCAGTTTTGTGGTAAAGGGTTGAGCAGCCGTCATGACGACTGCGGCGCATGGCTTACAAACTCGTTTCAGTTGCCGCCACAGTTCATCAAGATCGATTAGGCTATCCCAAGAATTGTGTGTTGTCTGGTAAGGGGGATCGGCCAGAACCATATCAATTGAGTGGTCATCGAGTCTGGCCATTCCGGTCAGACAATCTTCGTTAAAAAGGAGATGCATCTCCTATCTATGAAAGTCATCTTGAATTCTTGATGCCGCTTCTCGAATTTCGCCGAATTCCAATTCCATCAGTGAATTGAAACTCGTAATGAGCCATCGTGAGTTAAGCCTGTGTGTTGAATCTCAATCTCCAACACAGCAACCATCGACTCGACATAAAACGACCGTTCTTCAAATTTGTCCAAGTCCATTCCAGTCACGAGCCAGCGACCTCGTTTGACGTATGGATTTGAATCCAAAGTCTCTTCATCCAACGGCTCCGATGCCGTGTCTCGAACACGCCGCACGAGAATCCGACGCTCTTCCATCCTGCTGGGCAGACATGCGAAGTTGATTGACGGATAGAGAAATCGATACGAATGACCGGGTAGCAAAGTTCGATGAGACATTGGAACATTTCCAAGCCAGGGCATGATTACGGGCATCGCAAGGGCGATGGCACGCCAACCCAAAAGAAACGCAACTGCTCAATCCTGAGCACAATTCCTTGGGGGATTCGCTAGATTTGCGAATTCAGAGAAGACCACAGTTTGGTCTGTGGGCACCGCCAGCACCGGCTGGATTTGGATAAACGTTTTGACTGCCGCATAATATCTGGAATGTCGAATGACGCAAGACAAACCAGCGACGAAATTCCACAGATCGTAATTCTGTAAGAGTAACAAATGTGCGGTCGAATTAACTTGCGTGCGAGTCCCGTCGAACTGGCTGAGTTCTTCGAGCTTTTTCGTGAACCAATTTGGTCGTCGCCTCGATTCAACATCGGCCCGATGCAGAGCATCTTGGCAATCAGACAGAAGCCAGATGGGAGCCGATTGGCCGAACCATTGCAATGGGGACTCGTACCGAGTTGGGCGAAAGATCCATCCGTTGGTTCCAAAATGATTAACGCCCGGAGCGATACCGTTGCTACCAAACCGGCATTTCGGTCAGCTTTTCGAGAACGGCGCTGCATAATTCCCGCCAGCGGGTTCTACGAATGGCAGCGACTCGATAGCAAAACAAAGCAACCGTGGCACATCTTTCGGAAGGATGGTCAGCCACTCGCATTTGCAGGGTTATGGGAACACTGGCAACCACCAGACGAAGACGTACTTGAATCCTGTTCGATCATCACCACTGAAGCGAATAAATTCACTCTGGAATTTCACGACCGGATGCCAGTGATTCTGGCGAAAGAAGACTGGGGTATGTGGCTGAATCCCAATTACGATTTGTCGGTGGCATTGACCAAACTACTCATTCCTTGTCCAGATGATTGGCTGGAAAAGACGGCAGTAAGCACGTTGGTCAACAGCGTGAAGAACGATTCGCCTGATTGCATCCGACCCGTTCAACCCGAACGAACATTGTTCTGAGTAATCCCCTGAAACCGAATCTTGTGCTGAAGCGGTTCGGCATCTTGAAACGTGATCGCTTGATGACGGCTTTTTCATCTCAGGTTGTCACATCACTTGAACCTCAAAAGAAAAAAGCCGTCACAAATCTTGTAACGGCTTTTGAGGTTCGATCAAGCGGGTCATTTTTGATCGTCGTCGTGTTGCGGATGAATGTCGGTATTCGGACTCTCAGGATCGACCGCATCAATCGAATCAATTTGCTTTTGGATGTACACACAAAGTTCGTGAAGTCTGCGTCGGATCTCCTTGGCGGCATTGAGCAATCGTTGATACTCTACCAAGACTCCAACGTATGACTGGTTTTTGACCGAATTGCTGTCTTCTGAGGACATACCTTGCTCCCATTTGTACCATCCTCCGTGCTGCACAAAGAAAACTCGACCTTTTCTGACTGAGGTGCTGCAAGATCCGGGCCATTTTGCGTCCCGAAAAGTGAGCGGCAATCTAACCTTGCGACTTCACATGCGCTTTGTGGGCTTCAAGTAGGATTGACAATTCGTTAATCGCTCGAAGTGGCAATCGGCTTTCCTGCAATCGCTTCAATGAATCGATCAAATCTTGCAACGGCTTGGGGTGTTCGACAGTCCAATTGACTCCCATAGATCGTTCTAAGCGTAGCCAAGCATCCCCGGTTTCCGACATGGATCAGTTTCCTCGAAATCACTGGTGCCTCGCTTCACCTGCATCCCTCCAATGAAGAATTAGTAAGGGGAGGAATTAGAGGCATGATTTAGGGGAGATGTCAAGCAGTGGTGGAGAATGGTCGGGAGTCGGCAGTGAGAACGACTTTTGCAATTTGGGTTCACATTGGACCCTACGAACATTTAAGCCTTCTGCATTCAAGTCCGCAAAAGCTGCCGAGGGAAAACTGTGTCCATCAGGACACAAAATCAATTCGCTTACAAATCCGCCAGACTTCCTGTGCTTCGTCTCGACGATGCCGATTTACTTGGCATCATTCCCGGCTCGCCCGACTGGTGCGGGAGCCAATCCGATACCTGAATTCCAACTGTATTTTGTCGTCATCAATTTGAAGCGGTTTAGAATCCGACGAGAGATGCCGACTGAATCCGATAGGAGAATTGAAAAATGACCTGTAAGAAATGTGGTGCCTCGAACGTCAAGAATACCAACCAGGGATGGCATTCACTTTGGCGTGTATTTCCATTCGCCCGATGCGAAGAGTGTGGCGTCGTGCGGCTGTCGCCGTTTTGGTCCGTTCTTAGCAAGCCATCAACTCCACCGAAGAAAACTCGGATGAAATTCAAGGTCGAGCGACGGCACCAAATCTGATTGCCGGAGGGCGAGAGTTACAGAACAGCAGCGGCTGACTGGAACTTGGCGTTAGAGGCCGTGCCAATGGTCGTAACGGCACCGATACAGACGACGATGATGAGGGCGAGCATCACCGCATATTCAACGGCAGTCGGACCATCTTCCGAGACAAGAAAATTCTTCACGCTGGTAATGAACTTGTTCATTGCTTTTTCTCTCCGTCAATTCATTGTCCAGATTCTGCACCAGAATCCGAGACTTCCATGATTTGAGCCGTCCGTCAAGTCGTTGCTACGCCGCTGTGACCCCCGAACACCCATATCCTTTAGACGAGAATGTCTTTAGGGGATAACCTCTTGGACTCATCCGAAACATAGGTTGAAACGGCGAATCGTCAAATCGCTTCCGAAGCCTATCCGAGATTTAAGAATCTGAGTGCATGGAAGGGAAAATCGGTTGCATTGCGACGGAACTTCCGAAATTCGATCCGCAGAAGTTCTCACCAATTCTGGCCCACATCGATCTCGATTGGCCGATTCATGCCGGATCAAGCATCATTTCGATTTCGGGAATCTGCTTCAGGATTTTCATCAATCTGGGGTGATCAATCTGATTGACGTGCAATGCACGGAAGGTGAAAAAAGGACTGCCCTGAATTGCCATCGATTTGGTGGATTCGACTCCAATGTTACGGAGTTTTTCCCGCAGCCAAGCCGCATTATCGTCACCCGCAACCCTGATCTTTGTGGCGTTTGCTCCCAAGGGACGCACCCACACCTGACACCGGCCCGTCATTTCGTGCCTTCATTGAAGTTGCAATGAATTGAATGAAAGTCTTTGTGATTCTATCAGGGAAACGGTGCAGCAAATTGTCGTTTCACTTGGCCTATCGACAGATTCAGAATTCCGCCGCCTATCTCCTCAATTGCCCGACTCATCCCAGGGGCCGTCATGACGATTCTTGTTCGTATCCCGAAGGAAGTGGCGAGCCATCGGAGGTGGATATTCCTTTTGAAATCGGCGATGGTTGTTTGAGGAGTGGTTCAACGGAGGCCAGAGAGTCGACCGAATTTGGAAGAACTGACATTACAACCGGAATCACAGCATGGCATCATTTCTTTCTCGCTATCAGCAAGGCGAGCGTGAGCACGTCTGGACCACATTGCGAAACTTCGAAGAGACCGTTCGAGAAGAGCGACATTTCGACGACGCTCTGGCAGTCGCCGTCGAGACGATGCAACGAGTCCGTCGTAACGTCGAAATACTCATCGACCGACTGACTGAAAGCGGCTATCAGTTTGATGACAGGATCAAGTTCCCCCTTTCACCACCCGAAAAACATCCTGGCCTGTTGAGTTTCCTCAAACATGATATTTGGACGCTCGGTCTTTCGGCACGGGCGTGGATTGAAGAGGTCGGGGAAGTCAACTTGTCGGGAACGCATCCAAAATGGAAGGGTGTCAATGATCGGTCATGGAACACTTTAGAGGTCCAGTTCGAGCAGCGTGATGAGTTCGTCGATCATGAATTGTATGAAAAAGTGGAGTGCGAGCTTATCGTCGTCAAGGAAGAGAGTGTCGAGATAGACAGTTTGGACGACCACCTTCCCCAGCACATTCACCGGATTTGCGTTGGATTCGATGGTTGGTATGAGAGCCGATGCGGCAACGGAGCAGGATGGACGGTTCATCGCCACGAAATCCTCGTTCCCGACAGATCCGCTGATGCCACAATTGACCTCGAAGTCAAACAGATGTTCTTCGTCGATTATCTGCGACACATTTTCAAGTGGGGCGGATTCCCGAATTTCGAGCGATTTGGTTATCAGCCGCACGACGAGCCAGTTCGAACACTTGCCAGAGATTTGCTGCCGATTTGAGAAATGTCATCCGTATTCAGCGAACTGAATCGGAAACTGATGTGTCTCGGTCAGATTGAAAACTCGTATCGTCTCGCCGGATCTTCTCAAAACCCCTTGAGCAGTTTCTTCGCTTCTTTCGCTGCGTCGGATTTGCCGTAGAGTTCGACAACTTCCTGCAACCGCCGACGTGCAATCTCGGATTTTCCTCGATCAATAAACAGCCGAGCCATTTCCAGTTGGCTTTCGGCGAGCCTATCCAACCGTTCGATTGCATCATCGACGAGTTGTTTTTGCTGTTCCGGTGTCAGGGTCGGGATTTTCGCTAATTCTTCTGCCATCGAGCGTTTGAAAACCTGTGTAAGAACGATGTGTTCAGAGTGGCCTGTGCTGTTAGAGAGATCGGCAGTCAAGCGGTCCGAATTGCTGACTCCGAAAGCGGATCGCAAAGACCGTACAATCCGAATCGTTTGTCAAATTCGCAGATCGATAAACTATCACATCTACTGATTCATCAGTTGACAACTACTGATGAATCAGTATTATGTTTTCATCTGGCAGTTGATTCCTGTTTCGGAAGGCGATTGATCAATGGTGAGACGACCGCAAGAGACTCCAACTGAAGCCGAATTGGAGGTTTTGAAAGTTCTGTGGGACCGTGGCCCCAGTACGGTGCGGCAGGTACTGGAAGTATTGAACGCAAAGCGGAAACGAGCCTACACCTCGGTGATGGGCGTCCTCAATATCATGGCGGACAAAGGACAGGCGATCCGAAAGCCTCAAGGACGTGCATTCATCTATTCCGCCAAACGACCTCGTGAAAAGACCTTGGGCAAGATGGTCAACTGTCTTCTGGGGCGTGCCTTCGAAGGGTCTGCGTCATCATTGGTGTCACAGGTGCTGGACCAATCGAAACCAACACCGGAAGAAGTCGATAAGATTCGGAAAGCCATTGAAGAATACGAGGGCAGGAGAACTGACCAATGAATCCTTTCACTGAGAGTTTCGTTGCCGAGTTTGCGGGGATTTTGACGACTGTTCTGATTCACTTCGTATGGCAGGGAGCGATCCTCTCACTGGCTTTGGTTCTTGTGGTGAAACTGCTTGCCGTAAAGACTGCTCAACACCAATACTTGCTTTCAGTTGGCACGCTTGTGTTAATGGGCGTGGCACCGTTTTTCACTGCGTACTGGTGCATAAACTTCAATTCAGTGCCGAGACTTTCCGCTGTAGATGTGTCTGCCCATTCCAATGCAATCATCGAGACCCCTTCAGATGCAGCAGTCGAGGCGCAATCGGCCACTGTTACCTCGGATGATATCGATCCAAGCAGGACAGTTGCGTCAACCGCCCAGTGGTATGGCAAGGTCGAGTTCTATGTTTTGATTGCATGGCTCGCAGGAGTTCTGTTTCTCAGCATGCGCCTAACGATTGGATTTGGCGTCACATTCTGGATTCGGGCAAAGCTGGAGCCGCTTTCTGAGTCGTTCGAACAACGAGTGCGAATTCTTGGTGAGAGACTGCGAATCAATGCCCGACAACGTGTTTTTGCAAGCATGAGAATTGGTCAAGCGGTTGCAGTTGGGTTCATTCGTCCTGTGGTTCTCATACCCGTGGCTTGGCTCACACAATTGACTCCCGAAATGCTCGAAGCAGTGATCGCTCACGAGTTGGCTCATATTCGCAGATGGGATCTTTGGGTGAATCTGATCCAGCGTGTCATCGAGACTCTTTTGTTCTACCACCCCGTAGTCTGGTGGCTCTCACGTCGCATTCGCCTCGAACGTGAGATGTGTTGCGACGAAATTGCAGCAGGCTGTTTCGACCGAGCGATGTATGCCCGGTCTTTAGAATCGGTTGCCAGAATTGCTCATGGAAATCTGCTCATGGCGGCTTCGATCAATGGAGGACAGAGGATGAATCTGTTGAGTCGAATCCGGTATTTGTTAGGGGCAGCACCCACCGAAGCAGCAGGCAATTGGTGGGCGGCAGGTTTTGTGGCCGTGATCCTGCCCTTTGCGGCAGTGGTTGCGTTTTCATTAACTGTCGAGACTACACCCTCGGTTGCTATTGCGGACGACGATTCCAACCAGTCCAAAGCAGTTGAGAAGATTGAATTGCTGGTTGGTGAGATCACAAGCGACGACTCTTTGCCGGGCAACCCTGAAAGTTCGGACGATAACACCGACGAGTCAAAGGCGATTGAAAGGATTGAACTGCTGGGCGGTAAGGTTACAAGGGATAAAAACCTGCCGGGCAAGCCCGTAGTTGGTGTTCTGATCGAAGGGGACGGTAGGTTCGGTGATAAAGAGGTGCATCTTTTAAAGGCATTCAAGCATCTCACAAAACTAAGTTTCTGGAGTGTCGACATCACAGACGAATGCATGAAAGAGTTCAGAAGTTTCACGAACCTTGAGGTTCTCGAAATTGGTTACCTTGCACGTTTAAAACATCCTGTTCAGACCCGAATTACTGATGCGGGTCTGAATGAATTGAAGGGTCTCAAGCACCTCAAACGCCTCACTTTACTGACCGCCAGAATCACGGATGAGGGTCTGAAAGAACTGAGTGAACTCAAGGATCTAACCGACCTCAATCTTTTGGCGAACAAAATTACTGATGTCGGACTCAAGGAATTGAGAGTTCTCAAGAACCTTTCCGTGCTGTCACTCGCTAACAACGAAATTACGGACGGTGGCATGAAAGTATTGAGTGAACTCAAGGGCCTTACCGTCCTCGATCTTTCAGACACCAAAATCACAGATGCGGGACTTAAAGAATTGAGGCAACTCAAGAACCTCAAGTCGCTCGATCTCAATCGAGACAAAATCACGTGGACGGGTCTAAAGGAATTGAGCGAATTGAACAACCTGACGAATCTCAGCCTCGTACAATGTCCCATTACGGATGCTCGATTGAAGGAGTTGAGCGGATTGAACAACCTGACGGAACTCATTCTCACAGGAACACAAATCACAAATACAGGT
>Ga0206876_1100_pt1 | contig 24243 bp, 30 predicted proteins | sample Alteio_BWOrgCont_10_FD_152619 | JGI IMG/M metagenome (GOLD analysis project Ga0206876, IMG submission 152619) | Enriched cells from forest soil in Barre Woods Harvard Forest LTER site, Petersham, Massachusetts, United States -... | ecosystem: Environmental > Terrestrial > Soil > Temperate forest >...
AAAAATTACTGATTTTATTTTGAAAGCAAAAGAGATTATCAATACGGATAAATATTTAGCCATTACAAAAAAATATACAAATGATATGCAATATATAAAAATGGATGTATTACAAAATAATGATCAAATTTATTGGAGAAATCAAGTTCATCCACCTAAATGGCCATTAGAAAAAAAAAAGATATTGATCACTGGTCATGCAGATTATGGTGTTGATAATAATGTGTATGAAAGATACGCAAACATAACATCATATTGGTGTGGTGTTAATATTGTTGTATCTAATCCAAATATTTTAAAATTACCTCTCGGAATTACTAATGATTGCAACGATACACACATTCATCCGATATATGGAAATGTTGATGTTATGGTAAATGCAAGCAAAGAAAATATCACAAAAGATAAATGTATATATATGAACTTTAATGTAAATACGTATCATGAAAGATCAAATATATATAATTTATTTAAAGATTTACCTCATGTCACATGTGGTGTGACAGTTAATACAATGGATGGTCGGTTTAATTTTCTAAAAGAAATCAAACAACACAAATTCGTATTATGTCCTCGTGGTAATGGTGTTGACACGCATAGATTGTGGGAAACACTATATATGGGATCAATTCCTGTGGTTCAATATGATCCATGTCATTCTGAATTTGCAGATTTACCAATTTTATTTATCAATGACTGGAACACATTTTCGCAAAAATCAATAGAAGAATTAGATTTGATATATAATATATATATGAATAAAGTATGGAAGATGGATAAATTAAATGCAAGTTATTGGGAGAATCAAATTGTTAATTTGTTGTTTGTTTAAAACTAAAAAAAATAATATACAAGAATAATATATGACAAAAACGATAATAATTACAGGCGGGGCAGGATTTGTAGGCAGTCATTTATGCAATTACCTTATCATTACCAATAAGGTTATATGCATTGATAATTTAATAACAGGTAATATGGATAATATAAGTCATTTATTAAAAAATCCCAATTTCACATTTATAAATCATGATGTAACACAAAAATTTGATATTATGGCGGATGAAATATATCATTTAGCTGGAATTGCTAGTCCAGAAAAATATAAAAAATATCCATTAGAAACAATGAATGTAACAATTCAAGGAACATTGAATGTTTTAGAATTATGTGTCAAATATAAATCAAAATTATTATTTACATCCACAAGTGAAATCTATGGTGATCCATTAATTCATCCACAAACAGAAGAATATTGGGGAAATGTTAATACAGTTGGTGATCGATCATGTTATGATGAAAGTAAAAGAGTTGCAGAAACATATATCAACGAATATAGAAAAATATATAATTTAGATCTGAAAATTGTCAGGATATTTAACACATATGGTCCCAAAATGAATTTAGATGATGGACGGGTCATAACAAATTTTATTAAAGCATGTATAAATAAAAGTCCATTACTTATTTATGGTGATGGAACACAAACCAGAAGTTTTTGTTATATCGATGACTTGATTGATGGACTAGCTAAAATGATGAAAAGTGAGATACATGGTCCAATAAATTTAGGAAATCCAAATTGTGAATTCACATTAAATCAATTAGCTTTATTATTTGTGGACATATTAGATAGAAAATTGGAGATAAACTATTTACCATTATCTAATGATGATCCAAAACAAAGAAAACCAGATATATCAAAAGCTGTCAAATTTTTAGATTGGTCACCAAAAATAAATTTAGTTGATGGTATATGTAAGACATATTATTTTTTTGATCAAAATCAAGCAATTAGACATCCATGCAGGTTGCCCATACAGTAAGTGGACTTGTATTTACCCAATCATGACCTATTATACATATTCCAACACATGTTGATTCATTTTCTGGATAATTATTACTTGGATAAGACATTAATGTGTTACTTAAATTTTCACACATTGATCCACATCCGACACGAACTGTATTAGCAGGGCAGTCAACATGTAGAGCAACAGTTGTTGTTACACGACCATTGATATGGAAAAAATCACTTTCAAGTAAAGTTCTTTTGAATGGATGAACTGTAATTTTTTTGTTGGCTGGATTAATTTTTGACAATTTATCACTCAAAACTTGTGCAGTTGCTTCGAGTGATTTATATTTATTTTCCAAATCTGGAGATAAAATAGCTTCATATCTTTTCTCTATCATTTCATATTTAACATCAACCGCGTTCGCTTTTGATATTGACATAAATAATAATTTATTGAATTCATCAAAACGACCCATCATAGTATTTAGGTCAGCGCTAACATGCATTGTATACATAAGTGCGGATATGACAATTGTTGTACCAATAATTCGAAATATCATGCTCGCCATCATTGTTTTCCAATATTTAAGAGATGACACTTTCTTCAGCATATATTTGAAAACATTATCGTCGGCATGTGGTTGTTGACCTAATTCAATATCAACCTTACTATCCGGTTCGAGCACTTCTAAAGCTTGATAGTGTGGGTTTTTTTTAGCCATCGCTATTTGTGCTATTTATACTATTAATGAGCAATATCAATGTAATGAAATATAAAATTTATACGCTCGTTAGATATTTTATTTATTCAACTTTTTATGATAATTCATTGATATAAAATATTGAAAATTCATTTGTTTATTAGTGGATATATCATAATAATGGTAATTCAAATGAATCAAAAGTTTGCTATTATACGTGCAAGAAAACAAAAATTTATCGCTAAAAAATATAAACTTAATCAAATATTCGTTTACAATGATATGTTTTGTTCCATACTTGAGTTTGTAGATGAAACAGATAAGATGAGATTTTGTTGTGTCAATAGTAAATTATCAAAAATTATGAAAACTTCCAGAATTTGTCCAATAATTTACAAATTTAATTCTGCATTCTTTACAAATAATATTACTAATCAAAAAGTTATTAATATATATGTTGCAAACTATCATATTTTTTCGAAACTCCTTACATTTGAATTCCTTTTGCAATTTTGTTCATGTGACGAGAAGATGTGTCACACGCATTATGGATGTATATGTTTAAATAGAGATTGTATGTCATGTTATATATATGAAACTTACCGGTCCAATCGTATTTGTTGGGCAATTACTGGCTCAAGAGGTGCAACTGGTGCAACTGACATTAACTGTTGGTGGAAATATGAAAATAAATATCAAAAAATAAAAAATAACTATTCGATATCACAATCTACAAAAAATAAAAATAACAAATATGTTGGATACAAACAAAACCATCGGTGAAATTAAAAAATTTGAAAAATTAATTTATTGACCGCCTATTATAACAATTATAATGAATAAATGGATATGCATCAAATTAAAATTCAGATTATATATCCAAAAATATATGGTGTACGACAAAATGATGTATTGACTGAATATATTCTACCTACAACTGATACAATTTTGGATCTACAATGTAAAATAGCAATGAACCATAAACACAATATATTATCAATTTTGTTATCAATCGGCGACCCAAAAGTTAATAAATATCAAGATTATATGGATCACAATGATAAAGTAACAAAATATAATAAATTATATGTACAATTTATTGATAAATTAAAAGCATATCATATATTTCGATGTATTCCATCAGAATGTACGAAAGGAGATGAAGATAAGCCATTATGCAATAATAATATAACTCATATGACAAAGGAAAAATTGGATTATATTGAACAAAAATATAACTATAAAAGTAATCCAATTAGTGTAGAACGGCAGATTTATTTCGTTGATGATAGTGGAAGTATGCATGCGTATCATCATTGGTTGGATGATAAAAAGAATCCTGATTATAAAGATAATGGATATTTGATGATGAGTGAAATTACAGAAAAGAATTATAAAGTAAATCCATCACATACTTTTTCTGATTTAGAAAAACAAATCAAGGAGGATATCGTCGAATCACAAATAGTTATGAGTGTTGATCAAATTGAAATAACCAATTTATATGTTAGCGATTATAGCAGATTATGGTATTGTGGATCCCATGCTAAAAATTTATACAAACAAACAAATAAAGATCAACTAATCATAAATGGAATTGTTGATAATGGATGTATTGTAATTAATGTAAAAATTAAAAAAGATAATTTCATTAAAATATTTTATGAAATTGAAAAATCCATTTTTATGGATAAACGATTACCCGTTAGGGATTTATGTCCAACAGTTAATCCAAATTGTCTGGTAATTTATCATAAAAATAAAATACTAGATTGTGCAATGATTATCGGTGAAGTAATTCAATCGGATGATATAATTAAAATAGTAGTTTTGCCAGCAATATCATATGAATTGAAATGTGATCATACATCTTTATATAATAAGCGAGATTATGTTTATGATTTTACCATAAATTTATTGAAAGGAAAAGTAATTATATCATCACATAAAATGTTAATGGCAATGTTTATATTTCAAACTAATCTTGATCCTGATAATTTCTTCTTATTGTTATTGCGAAATCAAGATAAATATGTTGACACCAGAAACGAAATAAATATTGATATTACCAGCCTGCCATTTAATTTGCACAGTTTAGAACAGAATGATACGGCTATAAAATTTTTGATTGATTATGCATACCACAATACATCATCATATAAAATGCTGGATGTAGTCGCAAATATGCAATGTATATCATTATGGGCAGACTATATGGGCATGGATGCAATTAAAACCATATTGGAAGATGAGAGTATTGTAGAATGCTATTCCAAATTGCAAAACATAACAAATATAAATCATATTATTTTATAATAAGCGAACTGTGCTATTTACATAGGTTATTTTTTTATCATCAACAAGGGCATATATTATATCATCAGCATCTTGGGCAACTATTGATCCACATGCATCATTAATTAACTTTTTAAATTCTTCATATGTAAATACTCTTTTATATTCTGTAACTCTTTTTTTTATATTTTCTGAGCAAGGTGAATGATCAAAAATCATTTTCCAATAAGATCGATTAAGATTTGTCAAATGTGAAGGTATTGTAACAGGAAGGATGTCTTTCAATTTTGTATATTTTGGCTGATTTAATGATGGCTCAACAGTCGCTATCATAGAACTATAAATAATCTCTAATAAATCAAAGGCATGATATGGAGGTATACCTGGCAATAAATTTAATTTCAAATTAGTATTTAACAACGTAATATAATCAGGTGTTATTAACGTATTCCATCCTTCTTTAAAAATTTCAACAATATTTTTACTAATAATTGGATTATTGTATGGATTATCAGTGAAGGCGTGATATGATTTATTTGTTATATCATTATTTATTCCTTTGATGTCAATGTAAATAAATAAAACAAAAAGAATTGACAATATTTCGCTGAGATATTTTGGATCAAATACATCAAGAATACGGAATTCAAAACCAAGATTTTTTTTGGCTTCTCTACCTGACATGTCTTCTTCTGTTTCTATTGAACGTCGTATGTCTGCACCAATTGGATTTTCTAAATTTTTATTAAAATATGTTTTAATATTAGATCTTATTTGTCCATATGTAGAACCAAATTGATCTTTTAAATTACTTTCAGGTGCAGTAAATACCAATAAATTTGGTGATCTGTTTGTCCTTTCGGAAGAAATACCATTTGTCATTATATCAGTCGAATTCAAAAAGGATGTTGTGACAATTTCTAATCTGAAACTTGCTCTTGCATATTTATGATTATCACCAATACTATGAAAATCAGGTATTGAATAAGTGGCGACAAGCAATGGTTCAATGAATTGAATTGCTATTGCCCATCTCTTATGTAATTCCTTAAATGCAATATCTCTATTTGCAGAATCTTGTCCATAATTAATTGATGGATCAACAATATCAACTGGTAGAGAGAGATTTAGGTGATAACTGCCCAAATAATCCATTACATATCTGTAACCGGTACCTTTTTTCATTTTAATGAATTCATAATATTTATCACTTAATATGTCAAAATAAGAAATTTCATCTTTTGTGTTAATAATTTTTTTGATAATTAAAATTAATGCGATAATATCAAATATTAAATCTCGTTTAGCTAAAAGCTCAGCTATTATTTTATCGACAGATGTATTTTTATAATTAAATGTAACTATTTCAACCATAGCTATTCCATATGTCGTATCTTCAAATAATGTTCCATATTTCATATTTTTGCTGACAAAATTTTTTAAAGTATTTTTTGATGGATCATTAGAGAATAAATGTGCATATCCATTAAATTTGTTATTTATGGCAGTTTTCATAAACTCAATAGAAGCGTCATATGTTGTTTCAAATAAATAAGTATATACATACGAACCATCACGAACACCACCATTTTTTAGAAGAGGATATAATGTTTTATCTGCTTTTAGAATTTCTGTAATATTAAGTACTTCCATTATTTTATACAGTTTTTTATCTTCAACTGCATAAACAATTTTTTGATCAGCATCTAAAAAAGAATTAAATGAGGCACCTGATTCATCCGTTTTTAATTTTTTCACAATTGCAACTTCATTTTCAAGACCAATACCCCATTCAAGTACACCTCCTGATTGTGAAAGAGATTTCCTTAGATTTAAATATTTATTTTTATAACTTATATATTTGGTATAATACGATTTATCCATTGTTATTATATATCGATAGAAAAAAATTAAGACTTCAAATAATCTCCTCCTGGAATGTGGCTCATTTCAGTATCATATTTTCGGGTGTAAAGAAATGCTTTAACGATATCACCATTGCCATCCTTTGCATCAACAATAACACGGTCATATAATTTTGGATAACATTCAATATCATCAGCATCTTCAACCAATTTTTTGAATGAGGTTGATGTTATCAGATAGCCATGAACAACATCATCTTTTTTATGATTATCTTGAGAACATATTGCAACCATAAAATTGATGCGTTTATCTAAGAAAAGTTTGGCGTGATCAATTGTACCTTTTTTGTAACTGACTCCTTTCGCTTCACAAAATCTTTTAGCCCATGAGCTTTTGCTATCAGGCCTTAACGTTCCATACACAAAGATATGAGTCACTGCTTTATTCAATTTATCGTAATCATCATATTGAACTTTTGGGATCATTGCAGTTTCAAGCCTAGCAACATCATGAGTTCGAAGGAAATGATCGCCCAATAAAATTTCGCTAGCAAAATGGGATGAACATATGAAACACTTGATGTTAGAGGCCATTTTATACAATGGAGGTATGTATATTGTAAAATACTATGGATATTCTATTGATTCATTTTTTCAATTTTATTAAAGAAATGAAGCATTGCTATATCACAAAATAGCTTAATAAATCTCTCCCCAGCCATCAATATGAACATCATCGTCATCGACCAATGGTTCATCAGGATCCCTCATACCCCATCTTTTTGCATCTCGTTTGGCTTGCGCAATTTCCATTTGTTTCTTTATTGCTTGTGCCTTAATGTAAGAAGGTGCTTGCTGACGTCCAACAATTCGTAACTCGTTAATTAATAGTGGTAGTAGCGTAAGCATAAGCGCGGGCGCATGCGCAACTGTAACGACATGAATTTGCCATAATGGTCGATTGACAGGATTGGTTAAAACAGTTATTGAATATTTCCAAACGCCCATCCAACAGAAATAATCTTTTGGAAGAAGAAATGTCATAACAACTGATGCAGTTTGAAGATTACCAAAAACTATTGTTGGTAAGGTTCCTCTGTAACGATTTACGTGAGCTTTAACAGCATACATAATTCGTTTTTTGTCATCACCTTTAACAGGTCCAGGTATGTAGGATGATGGGTCACCTTTTTTACCCTTTACGCCTTTATTGAGTGGGACAAGTGTCCGTTGCTCCATGGATTATACCAGTACTTGGGATGTTTCTATAATGAATATATTAGCATATTACAATATTCAATTTTTATGGCAATATGTTTGATATAAAAAAAGTATGATTATATACGCGACAATCATTTATGTAAATACAGGTATGTTGGAAATTTCGCCAAAGTAATTGAATTTAGTCCTACGAATTAATGCAATATTTTCAATGACAACATAGCTGATATCACATGATCGTTTATTCTCACAAATTGTATGCCAAAATATATGTGATTGCGTTTTTATAAATTCGACATCAATTGGTTTTTCAAATTCGAATACAGCAAATAATGAATTATAAACAGAATGACCTAAATAAACTCGCCGAATTGGTGATATTAAATTACATTTTGCTATTATTATTCCTAAATTTTGTAAATTTTCACCATCTAATTTAAAATGAATGAATCGTTGTTGATCCATAAGTTTGTCATCAATGCACACATTACATGTGTTTTCTACTGGTGATTGTACTTTTGTATCAGAAACTAATTCCAATTTTTTTTCAAGTGCTGATAATTTTTCATGAAAATCAACTATCATGGTATTGAAATTTGTATAAAGTTGTTTTATTGCAATTTTTTCGAGTGCTACTAATTTTGCATTAAAATCAACTGTCATGGCATTGAAATTTTCATGAAGTTGTTTTATTTCACCTAAGAGAGCCAATTTATCCATAGATAGTATTGAAAGCAAGATAACTAATTATCCCAATGTTTTAATTTTCGAATTTTATGGATATTATAGATATTTGTATATTTCAACTTTTTTTTTTGATTAATAAATCAAAAAAGAATATTAATCATAGACAACTTTTTATAATAATTTGTTAGTAAATAAATTCGGCAATAGATAAATAATGTTGCCGAATTTGTTAGTAAATAAATTCTGCAATAAGATAAATAATGTTTGGGTCACTATATTTATTTCTAAAATGAGATGATAAAAAGATATTATTATCAATATCATCAAATATTTTGGTTTCATATATTTTCCTAATTTTTGGAATGTAATAATTGTCATTTAAATATCGGATCAGTTCATCTTTTTTCGTAGAATCATTTTCAATAAAATCTACATCATTATTGTCCAAATATTTATCAATTATCAAGTTGATATATTGCTTATTGTACAATGTATTGATGATTTCATATGGAATTGTAACAGTTTCCATTGAAAAAGTAGTATTCACAAAATAATTAAATGGATATTCTAATAATTGTGACAATAATGAATAACCCCATATATTTCTCTTTGTAACATCAGATATAGCAAGCAACTTTTTGAATAAATCATCATAATTCTTTTTCATAAATTGATATGATTTATCTATATGTCCAACATCACGATCCTTATTATCAACTAACAGCATTATCCGTCCATATTCAATTTTTTCAATAAGTGCCATAAGATAAGTTTTTCCGCTATTTGTAATTGTATCTACATCAAGTTTAAAAGTTAGCATTAAATTTAACAAAGTAAAGTTATGTTGATAAATTGCATATGCGAAAGCTGTCATTCCATTTTCATTTTTGATTTCTAAATTGCAGTTTTTATTATTTATTAATAATGTGGCTATATCATTACTTTTTTTTATAATTGCTACCATCAATATTGTTTGCTCTTTGTATGGGAAATTACCAGGTGTAATCCAAAACTCTTTGTATGGGAAATTATCAGGTGTAATCCAAAAATGATGAGATGTTTTATTTATGTCATAGCCCATCTCTATTAATTTTGCAACAATTTTTACTTTATTTTTTTTGATTGCAGAAGTTATCACTGGATTACCTTTTTCATATTCCAATTGTATGTCATATTTTTTTAATAATTTGCATATATTATCTTCACTTTCATTTTCTTTTATTTTGAGCAATATTGATTTAGCTGATATATTGCCCATTTGAATATATTATTTTTATATATTCGTATGATAGTATAATTATATTTTCAATTTTATTATAAAAATCAAACAATTTATGATGATTGTGCATTAATTTTTTGATATAATTTTAAAGTCATGTTGAACACTTGCATATAATAAGCTGAACATGATTTAGCGCATATATGTGTTTGATCGAAGACATCGCTGTCAGCTAGCATACCTAAACTTTTCATATCTTTGGTGATATTGAAAAAAATTAATTGATTTTCTTTACCACACATATCACATTTTTTGATAATTTCCTTTTCTAATGATTTTTTATATAATTTTGTGAATATATCACATAATTTATTAAATTTAACAATATCAGCGTTTGTATTTTCACTCATTATATTTAATATTGTTACATAAATAAAATGTCATTAAGAGGGATATATTTCAATATTTTTAAGTAGTGTGACCATATCAAATAAAATTGAAAAATTTATGGAAAATTAATCATTTATAATATAATTATTATCAATAAAATGTTACATATTGATTCAATGAAACCAGATCAGGTAGAAAATAAGTTGAGTGGATTAATAGCGTTATGCAAAGAAAAAGGTAATTATGTAGGTAATCATATACAAGAAGTAGAAGAATTTTGTGAATTACATAAAATAATTCCTACAGATGCATGTTTAGAAGCAATACATGAAAATAACGGTATAAATTGGCTACATATGCCAAAATATTTACAAATATTATGTGATTGTGGTTATGTTCCAAATGAATCATTTATTAAGTATTATAAAAAACAATACGACGGTGGTCAGATGAGTAGTTCTACTTTAAATAAATGCATTAGTATTATTATCATAAAAAGAGAGTCCGCTAAAGAAGAAATTATGAATATCGAATTAAAAAAACGAATTGCTCTTTTAGAAACTGAAAATAAAATGTTAAAAAATGAAGGATTTAATATTGCATTCAATTCGTTACTTCAACAATCGTATTCAAGTTTAGAACTTTTTAAAATAGCAATGACTGGATTATTTAAAAAATATGATGTTACTCCAAATACAAATCATTTGAAAAGTCTTGAATTGTCATTATATATTCGATGGTGTGATATGCCAGAAATAATAGAATTATTTTGCTCATTAGGTTTTCTACCAAATAATGATTTATATGACTATTATCATAGCATAAATAGTATCAGTGAAGACAAACGCAAATCATGCGAGGATGTTATTGTGAAATATATCCATCGAAATTCAATTGTTGATAAAAATACAACTGATAATATCTTATTACCGGTCTTGACCAATGATAGCCCTTCAGGAGTATATACATACTTACCCGATATAGGTAATACAATCAAACTGAATGATTCCACAGAAAGTGTTACAAATTTCACAATGTCATCGGTACGCGGATCCATTAATACAGATTGGGAAACACCCATGGAAAAGAAAGTAAATAGCTTAATCAATCAAATGAAATTAAATGAAGAAAAATCATCAAAAAATGAGAAAGCTATTAGCGAATTAACTTTGAAAGTTGATGAACAAAATACTTATATTAAAGAACTCGAAAAACGTATTCAAACTGTCACAATAAAATTAGGTGAAATCGATGGCTATGAGCTAATTACTCAATAAATTAATTAAACATTTAAGGAATTTGTAACAAATTTCCGTTTTTTTATCTTCAAATAATGTGAAAACTTTGTGCCAATATCCATTAAATTAACATTAATCATTGCAACAATATCCTTGAGGTCATCAAGCGTTGCATTATCATTTAATTTATTAATGTAAGCATATAAAATCAGCAATTCATAAACAAAATCAAATCCAATATTTCCATTAAAGATAGGATGCCAAAAGGATTTAAATGTAATATCAAATGGAATTCCAAAGTAGGATAATTTAAAAGCTGAATAATCAAATGGTCTAACATAATTATTATAATAAGCCATTTTTCTTTCATATTGCGTGACGGAGTACCACACGTTGTGGAGGTCACCAGTGACAATTAATCGTGTTTCCGAGCTTATTTGTGGAGCCCAACATTGCAATTGAATTTTTCCATCTAAATATTCATAATATTTTGGTGAATTTTTAAGTGGATAAGGCATTTTGAATTTTAATATTGTTGCAACTGGCGTCAATATCATTGTCCATTTTTTTTGTGCATTTTGATTACCCATAACATTTTCTTCCAATAAATTTTGATCGCCACGCACCACATTTGAAAAATCATCATCTCCTTCCTCAGGCATTGTTCTTATATCACTAATAAATAAAATTTTTCGATCAGGATAAGACTGTCCATAAAATTTAGCAACATCATCAGTAAAAAAACCATATTGTGGATCATTTTTATCAGTATAATAGGGGTTTATGTGAATGCTTTTATTAGAATATAATGTTTCATAGAATTTCCGTGGATCATATAAATGAAATTCAAAAGTAGGAAACATTTTGGTTAATAAATTTATATGTCTGCCATCAGCAGATCCTGCATAAATAACCAAAAAATCTTGATTATGAAAAGGAGTCATGAATTGTATTTCAGATAATAATAGCTTACGTTGTCCCCAATGAATACCATGGACGTCAGATAATATAATGTTGGATTTTATATTTTTTGGATATATTGTTCCGTTTGGAGCAACAAATAATGATTCTGGCATCATTTCATCCAGGACAGTTTTTGCATATTTTAATTCCATTTTTGGTATTGTGATGGCTTTGGTAAAAAATGGATCATTTGATTGCAATATTATATTTGGATTTGATGTCAATTTAAATTCATTTAAATCTCCACCATGTTTCAAATTTAAATATTTGAGCTTATATTTTTCATATTTTAGTTTATATTCTAAACTCATATATTGGATGGTTAGATATAAATTATATCGTTATTGATATAATTGAATTGATTAGTATATGTATAAATTTAATGTCATTATATTTTGGTTGAAGGAAATAATTTTAATATAGAGCAATATTATGATGAGCGGTAATTGTAACAATATATGTGGTCGTCTCAATAGACCACACTTTAAAATTATTAACGGGGAAAGAGTTCCGTTTCCAATTCCAATTCCAATTCCAATTCCCCCAGTTGGATGTATTAATCAATATACTTCTATTGACTCCATTGTAATTGAGGAAGGAATTTTTACTAAAAGACAAAATTATACCAATGATTGTAATGTAGGAATACTTTTACCAGGTATTGTTTCAGGATCACTATCTAGTGTGCATATTATAATAGGCGATTTAAATATCAATAGTGTAGTACCAATTTTAGAATTTAATGGTAATTATTATGGATCCATGGGAATTACAGGATTTACCATTTTTGTTGATCTGATAGATGTAACAGATGTGATGAATGGTACAGGTACATTGCAAGTGTCAATAGTAGTGACATAATATATAATAATTAAAAATAACTTACAATTTGAACGATTAAATTGCAAATTATTTTATTTCAAATGATTGATATTTATAATGATTGTACGTTAATAAATGCAAATGGAATCTGATTTCCATTTGGAAATAGAACACCATTAGTAATGAAACTAATTGGTCTATGTGGTATTCTTGGATGTTTTGGAAGAGTGACAAATTCTACGCCGGTATCAGTTCCAGCATCATAGGCGTATAATGGAATGTCAATATTTTTTGGAACATTAAATAAATTAACTGATGAAATTCCTGTAAACCAATTGGAAGATGGCGCAATCATTGTTGCAAATGAGAATAATGGATATATTGTTGATGCATCTACTGTAAATTCTGTTTGGCCAGGAGTATTTAATACAGGTGAAGTGTAATATTGTTTAATATTTTTTGAATTATTAATTGCTTCCTTAATCAGATTATCATTTAATCCAAATTCAGAAGATTGTTCAATACCTGCGGATGCATATTTTCCATTTTCGAATAAATTATAATTATTATTATGAACAGCTAAAAACATATTTCCTGTATGTGGATCAGATGGGTATCCTATATTAACATTTTGCTTACCCCACATCGTTTTAAATGTAATTTTGAATTTATTTTCAGAATTTGTATAGTTTTCATTTCTTTTATAATAATTTATGTACAAAAGCCATAATATAATTATTATCAATATAGCGATTAGAACGTCTTTACAATTCATATAAATGATAATATAAAATAAAAAAAATCAGTTTACAATTATTTACTAGTCCATTTTTCATTAGTTCTTCTAAAAATTGGTAATGGTTTAAATGATTTAGAACGAACCCAACGATCATCTTCTGCGCAAGATGGTCCAAAGCACCTAGTTAACTGTTCCAATCCACATTCAACTGTATTTAATTCCATTTGAGCAGTAATTTGAGTGATAATAATATTTGTCATCTCCGAAAGTTTTCCAACGTAATTTTTGGCGCTTATTGGTGTGATTGATTTATCTTCTTCTGTCGGTATTATCATATGTGCCATAGTTATTGCTGGATTACTAGTTGTGTTTTTTGTTATCGTCAAATGACAATTTTTGGTATCAGGCTTTTTGTCATATGTTAGACTGTATGAATGAGCTTCATATAATCCATCTTTTGGCTTACCTTCATTCAAATACTTAAATGTTAGACAGATGGCAATATTTATTTCCATACCTTCAAATATATTGACATCTTGCTGTGCATGCAAATTAATAAATTTATTTTTATAATTAGGTGTCATTTTAATTTTTTGAATTTGTTCAATGAGGTTGCTACCCGTTGACAATATATTATTTTCTTCAAATCCATATCCTGTATGAGATCGATGAGTTGACACACAATTAATACAACGAACAAGTTCATCATAAAATTTCGCATAATTGATATCATGATTGAACTTGTATATTGCTAATTCCTTTCCCCAATGATGTTTGCCATAAGAAGAATACTCACTGACTTCGATATCTAATGATCCATATTTGTACATATCTGACAGGTATAGATATATTGATGCATCAGTAGGCTTCAATTTGATTTCTAAACTATTTTCGCCAAGATAAATCCGATTGAATGTCCATTGTTTTTCAGCAACTAACATTCCTCTTTTTCTCAATTCGTCAGGGATTTTTTTGTATTGACCATACTTTTCCTCAAATATAATTTCAATTCCTTCATTCAATATGCGTAGTAGCGTGTCAGGTAATTTGCCATCTTCATTGTAGATCAATAAGTTTACATTATAAAATTTCATATTTGTCATATCATGTAATTTAGTTATACGTAATAATGCTTTGCCATCGGAATACTCGTCGATAGTCGCACAAATAGTGAATACCCAATTTTTGTATGAACAATTGAAATATGGAACTGGAGTATTTTCGTTATATTCAAAATAGGGCCAATCATGGTATGTTAGCATTCTCTCATAATATGAATCAATTTGGATATTTAATGATTGTAATATTTTAACGAATTGTGATGTTGGATCATATTTAATAAATGTCGGTTGGTATGATTCGTTCATTGATTGTTGTTATTTAGTTTTAATTATGTGGAGCAGTTAATTGAATATTCAACTTTTTACAATGACAAATGAGTTTGTAATAAATAATAATAATCACATATGAATAAATTAAGTACTCAATCCCCATGTCCATATAACAACTGCAATCAATAGCACAAATATACCAAGAACACACAATGATCCTCCATAAACCATATAATTACCAGATTTCTTATCCTGGTCATTTTGAGTTGCATATACAAGCAACATAATTATTGCAACAATCATCAATATAACTGCAATAACAGTTCCAATAACCCCGAAAGTTTGTTGTGTTTCATAAGTTCCACCAACTAATAAATAATTCATTTATATATAATCATAATATATAAATAAATTTCCAATCACAATTTATGGTGGAGTCACAGTAACAACAACAAAAACACCTTTAATCGGATATAAATGAATATAACGATAATATCCAAATGGATAATTTGGTGTTTGATTAACGATTGATAGAATATCACCATTTTCATATATTGGAGGATTTCCATTAAATTTCAATTCGCTATTAAGTATGATGATATGATGCGGTAATTCAGTATCTGGTCTATAAGTTGTTTTACTATATAAAAGTTGATCTCCAGTGTGTTTTCTTAAATAAACCTGGATCACAACATTATCTATATCAACTGCACTTCTATTTATATTTAAAATATCAATATTAACATTATATAACACAGGAGTAGTATTATTAAATTGAATTGATCCTTGAGTTGGATTAAATGGAGTATCAGGTGTAAGTGGCAATAATCTGAATAATGGATCTGGCGGTATTGGTCCAAAATTTAAAGTTATATTTTCACCTTTGTCAACATGTTTTTCATCAGCAGGCGATGTGTATAAAAAAACAGTTGAATTAGTTCCAATGGGTGGAAATACAGGATTATCATTTTGACGTAGACGTTTTGGTTTGCATTTACAACAACAATTTTTCATGTTATACATTTATAAGAGAAAAAACGGATAATATAAAAAATTGAAAAAAATATTTTATGCTATCATGAGATATATTATAATATTTAAAAAAGATGGCACAATATGGTTTAGAACAACTAATCAAAAAGTTAGAAGAAATAAAACCCGAACAAATTCAATTTATTAATAGTGATTTAAATATATCATTAAGGAATTTTTATTTGACATTATGCAATCATATTGACAGAAATAATGATAAAATTACAAAAATAGATATAATTGATGAATTATGTAGTCTAAATTTATGCGATAATTTTGGTAATGATAATGCTACAATTCATTTAAAAAAAAGAATTGATGAATGTTATACAAAATTCAATATTATTCCAGATAAAAATTTATTGAATAAAATTAATGGATCGTCACGGATTCGATGGAAAAATATACCAGAAATTTTGGAATTATGTTGCTCATACGGATTCATTCCTGATATTGACTTGTATGATTATTATCAGAGAAATAAAGATTGTGATAATGATACAAAAAAAGTTTGTGGAGAAATTATTATTAAATATCGTCAAAAAAAAACAATTGAGGATTCAATGATCAAAATGGTGCAACCATGTCATACTAATAATGAATCTCAATTAGCTGATATCAGTAATAAAATAAATAATTTAAATAAAAAATTTGATGAACAAAATATGAACACAAAGGAATTAGAAAAACGAATTCAAAATTTAACAGAGAAATTGGGTATTATTGATGATTATGAAATGATCAGCAAATAATCATATCGGAATTAACCAGAATTTTCACTTGCTGAACTACCTGGATCTTTATTATCAGGACAGTCATCCTCATCACTATCACTTGCAAGTCCTTTAATTGTTGTTGGTGATTCTGCAGTTGCTTTAATAAATTTTAATAAATCATTAACACATATTAAACACAAATCTTTGGATTTATAACCAACTGATGCTAATAAACTATTTTGCAGGCATTTAGCACATGTAACTGATTGTTTATTTTCATAATGACTTGTTGCCGGAAAATAATACGTACCACGTGATACTATTTTTAATAATTCTTCTGAAACTTTCATATTGTTATATGTTATATTATCATTATTATTATAAATGATGTTTTATATTATAAATTCAATTTTTTATAACAATTTAAAGAATTTAAATTACCATAAAAAATTGAATTTTAATGATATTGTAACATATATAATAATTCATAATAATTCATAATATTAAAAGATGGCACAAACTAATTTCCAAGATTTGATTAAAACGCTCAGTCAATTATACGACAAAAAGAAAGTATGTGACAATAGTGATTTACATAAAGCGATAACAGAATTTAATAATAATTTAAAAAAATTAGTTGATACAAATGATGCACTTTTGAAAAAACCAGATGAAAATGATAAAATTGATATTATGGAATTAAATTATTTAGGTTTTTATGATATGTATGATAATCTAGCAACAAAATATTTCAAAAAGAGAATTAGCCAATATTACACCAAAAATAATATTATTCCAACTAAAGATTTATTGAATGATATTCATAAGTGTGCACGTATTAACTGGTCAAATGTACCTGAACTGTTGGAGGTAATATGTTCATTTGGATATTTACCTGATCAAATGTTATACGATTATTATAAAGATAACACGAGTTGTACAAACGACACACGAGAAGCCTGCTTACAAATTATCATTAAATATTTAAATAAAGCTATATTGGAGGGAAAGGATATCAAAATCGATCATCATTCTTCAATTATTAAAGAGCTTGTAACATCTATCAATTATACATCTGCCGGTCTATCTGATTCATCTGGGCGATATATACTTTCAGATGCAATTATATCAGAAAAAATGAACAGTTTGAATAATCAATTAGAAAATGCAGATAATAAAATAAATAAAATTAGTGACACATTAATCCAAAAAACAGATAAAAAAGAATTTGATATTTTAAATCAGAGATTAGATATTCAAATAGCTTATACAAATGGATTGGAAAAACAAATCCAAAATTTGGCACAAAAATTAGGCGCAATTGAAGATTATGAGTTAGTTACAAAATAACTTTATAACATGAACAGTCTAGAAATAAAGAAACTACAATATTTTTTTTCAAGATTAAATTCAGATATGGTTCAACATTTTGGACAACTTTCATTAATTGGTGTCAATGTTCTAACAGTTGCATTAGCAGCATTAATATTTTATAGTATATCAACATGGTTCGAAGTATTTGTGCAATGGACAAATCTAAAGGATGGAGAAAGCAAAGATAATTTTGATGCATCACTAAAATTAGCAGTTCGATGGACATGTTGTGTTATATTTATTTTGATTGTAGTTTCTTTAATTTTAGGTGCGTCACCTACATCTAAAGATCTACCTGAGTGGGGTGGACATGAAACAGTAGAAATGCCTACCACAATGATGATATAAAAAGTTGTCTTAGATTAATATTCTTTTCTGCGGAAAGAGATATTAAATACGAATACTAAACGAAAAGTTGACAATATATTTGTATATATGATGCCATATTATAAATCGCAATTTATAATATGGCATCAGAAAAACATTATTTAAAAGAAACAGGTATTCATAATTATAATATTGGAAACCAACAACGATATGATGAAGGTCCATCTGATTATACTCGTCGATAAATTACATTAATATGTGTGTCAAAGTTACTTTTACCAGACTACATTCATTATCAACATATAAATGCATAAAAGGTGTATCCGAACTAGGAGCACTTTTATTTATAATTGATAATACACTATTTTTTATAAACAATGTTGGTCCAATATTAATAGTATATGGAGTAGCTGGAATAGTTGTACTTGATGGAGTTGTAAAATTAGCTGTTATAAGTGGTGTGGTAATAAGATGAACAGAATTTACTTGAATTATTGCAGTACGATTATCACCGCTTCCCATATTGATCGCTGGAAATTCAATTAAAATTGAATAAGTGCCAGCTTCAAGGAATAGTATTGATCCATTTGGATTTCCTGGAGTTAATATGAGAGGTGATGATTCGTTTTGTGTTTTCGAATTTAAATTAATTATATCACCAAATGCATATGGTTTCTCACTTCGATTTGGTGGTTCACCTAATTGACAATTATTGATGTTAAAAACAAATACTGTTTGAGGTTCAGTACCGGGTGGCACAATATCATTGCGCCTTCTTTTTGGTTTGCATCTACAACAACAAGAATTTTCCATCTATATAATTTATATTGATAAAAAATCCGAAAGAACATTTAATAGGTAATCCATGTAAATCATTGCAAGAAATACAATTACACAACCTTCTTGCGTTGATACAAATAAAATGCACTGTGCATTGTTTCAGAACCTGCTGGATCAAATTGTTTGAATTCACTAACGAGTGTCCAATTAGTTTCAAACTCTTTAAATAATTGATCATTGCCTGTAACACCATCCTCACCTGAAAAAAGAATAATGTTACCAGAGAATGCCTTTACAGCATCATAACCGGTAGAATTTTGAAACGGAGGCCATAACAAAAACATTGCTTTGTCATTGCAAGTTGTCTCCGATTAATATTCTTTTTTCTAAAAAAGAGATATTAAATACGGATACCAAACTTTTTATTGGATTTACCAATCCAACAAAAAGTTGAAATATCAATTAACTGTCAAGCTCAATAATTTCTAAACATTATCACTGAAGTATTAATAATACATCAAAATAAGCAATGTTTTTGATATATATTCTCAAGCTATTGTCATTTAGTGACATATTGTGGCTATTTGTTGGTGGTGCAATAGCATTATTTTTTGGATTTGTATGCAAAACGATAATGTCCATATGGAATGTTGCATCCACAAAACACAAAAAAGAATGGTTGCATTTGTATTGGTTCTATTACGAATCATATGGAAAAACAGGTATTAAATTACCAAGGGCATTATTACCATTATTTCAACGATTTGAGCGCAAGAAATTCGGTCTTATTTTCGAAGCATCACGAGTGATAATAATTAATAATTCAAATGCTGATCAAACATATATATTATTCTGCAAATTTGAGAAAAATCGACAAAAAAATGGTATTAAATATGATCTTGGTGCAGCTGGTATGATTCCTATTGATTCTGATCCCACTAAAACGGCAGCAGATGAATTATTTCAAGAATTGCGTGTTAAAAATGTTCCAATTCAACGCTGGGAAACAGTTACACCAGCACAAGGTTACAATTGTATAATTCATATGTTCGTAGCAGAATTGCCATTGGATACAAATTTCAAAAGTGATGATGGTACATATATTTCTTTTAAATGGATTCCAGTTTCTGATTGGTCAAAATATCAAAAAGCAATGCGACCAGATGTTGTGTTGAGTATGCTAAAACTAACCAACAAACAATAATTGTATTTTTTTATTTTCAAAAAGTTGTCTCTGATTTAATAATCAAACAAAAAGTTGAAATATAAAAGGTATATTCATCATATTAATTTTAATGGTTATTTAGACGTTCATCTGTAATGGATAACAAAGATAATGTTGCATCATTGCAAGAGAAAATTTCTGCTGTTAAAGCACAAATAGCGGGAGAAAAAGTAAAAAAACAAGCAATATTACAAACAATTGTACCTATTGATGAGGAAATAAAAAAATTGGAACTATCAATCAAAGAAATGACAACCAAAATTGAACTTGACAAATTTGAAAAATCACTTGTAACTGAAGAAAAGAAAAAAGCAGAAGGTATCATCGAGGATGGATATAAGAAATTTTTAATAACAAAATATGGTAGTTATGAAAAGTTTCTTGGACATGATATTATTGAATTTTACGAATGGTTATATGGCCAAAAATTTACTGATGCAATTGCTACATTTGACTTTTTTCAAATGCCGACAGACGATGGATCATGTTCAGAAAGTAGTGGACTAACCTGTTTTGAAGAATATTGTTATTGCAGACAACGTTGTTCGATATGTGGTGATGGCATTTCTCAAGGAGGTGGTGGAGGATATTATCAAACAATGGATTATGATATGTGTGATGTCAAATGCCGAAATAAATTAATAATGTATTTTAAACAGAAAGGTATTATTATTATGAAAAAATATATTGCATATCCTGCATATGGTGATTAGAAACAATATTATAATAATATCATAACAATCATGTTGACATCAACTGATTTTTGAACAATAACATAATCATCACAAGTTATAAGATTTAATAGTGTTGTTTTTTTTGTACAATAAACATCACCATAAATATCGTCTGAACATTTTACATTTAAAATACGAATTATTTGTGGATATTTTTTAATCAATTCAATGTTACATATTTTTTTATACTTTTCACTATCAGAACTGATTACATCCTCAAATAAAATTATAATTTTTGAATCAATGTATTGTTGCATCACATTTTCCAATAAATTCATTTTAATTGTGTTGGTTTCTACTTCTAAATTATCATCATTTGCTAATTTTTTAAAATGTAAATATTTCTCCATAAGAATATCATGACGCATTAATAATTGTTTTGTAGCTTCATTTTTAATTATATTTTTAACATCATCAGTAATTATATTGTATTTATAACAACAATATAATACATCAGTTGCAGAATTTTCTGATGTACAATGGATGATATCTTTAATAACTGCTTCAGAAAATTTTTTCTGTTCATACAATTGTGTTAATTCCAATAAATCGAAACATTCCTCATAATCATCAGGAAAAAAAAATTCATCAGTATGAATATACCAAATGAAATCATCTACAGCATCGAAAGAATATCTTGAAAAATCAATTTCTTTATCACTTCCTTCCTTAAATTTCAATTTTAACATTTTATTTAATGGCTCGGATGCAGTCACCATTAAATGATAGATAGCTGTTCTTATGGCTACACTTGTCTTAATTTTAATGTCTCCTGCATCATTTTGTAAAATATTTTTAATACGTGTCAAAAATGAACTTTCCTTACAAATTATTTTGCTTTCTACCTTATCTAATGATTCAACTTCTTGATCATCCATTTTATTATTAGTCATATAATTTATGTGATATATTGTAATATTATAAATATCAATTTTTATAGCAACTTGTTTTTACAACTATTTGTTCAATAATAAAAATTGAATTAAGCCATATATTGAAAGGTCTACCAAATGAACATTTCAAGTATATCACTCACAGTGAAAACATGCGTGCTATAAAATGCGGATTAATTGGTTTTATAACAATTGAAATAATATTATTAAGTATGTATTCATCTGAACAACAACGTATGGATGTTATGTATTATAGTGTGAATGTTGTACCAAATACTTATTCCACAGTGGAATGCAATGGGTGTATGTTGGTGACATCCCTTTTAATTCTCGCATATTTGCATAAAAAAAAACAATATGACAGCATTGGTGCAAATAGTACTCCAGGTAAAGAAATATGTCACATAGTTACTATTGTATCATTTATTGGTTTTGGAATAATATTTGCACTTCTTTCATTCATCGCTCACTGTACAGGCATATCATGTTTTCATATCGAAACCCCATTATATATTATTGCATTGATTATTACAATACTATTATTATTCATTTTTGCATTCCTATTAGTTGCAAGTATTGTGATGTGTATGCAGATCTTATATAAAGTATGTAAACAAAATTCAATACAAGTGATGCCAGAACTTGTAGTAATTTCAATAGTATCAGAAACTCGTGTTGCTGATGATGAAACAAATAATACTACCACAGTAATCATTATTGCAGAAAAACCAACTCAAATCGTTATTGATGCATCATAAATGTACATTTTTTTTATAATTCAACAGAAATATAAAAAAAATGAAATTATCACATTTAATCATAAATATTAATATATCAATACAAATATATGATAAACCTGACAAATAAAGAACATGAATTATACACAATTCTAAGAGATAAAAAGTGGTATAGTTATGGAATTAGTTTAATAAAAAGAAAAATAGGAATTAACAATACAACAGAATTAAAAGAAATTTCAACTTCTTTATCTGACAAAATCAACGATAATGTCAATTTCTTTTCCTATAATAATGTGAGATATGTCGGTTTGGAATCGAGAAGATTGGATTATGAACGAGATAAAAAAGCAGGAATAAACAAGGTTGAAAAATTAATTGCAATAGGCGCGTATATCAAATAACAACAAAGTATTATATATGACCAGAAGTTGTAACAACATATGTAGTCGGCTTAATCGACCCAAAAAGCTATTTCGTACGACAAACCTTAGAAACAAAATTATTTGACATGTTCCATCGCTTTGGCAAGCATATACGTAAATGCATCATCTTTTTTGGTAGCAATATCGTTAATAACTAAATTAGCAACTACACCATCGGGAGTTGTATAATCATAAGTATAATAATCAATTTGTTAATATAATACAGTAAAAAGTTTAGTTCCTGTCAATATTGGATGATCACCTTCTTTAACATATAGTTCTTTTAAAATTCCGTTCACAGGAGAACGAATACCCATTGGACATTTTACATATTCCGCTATAATTACATCTGTATCTTTATCTATTGTATCACCTGGTTTCTTGTTGATTGATGATATATACCATGGCATATCAGGACTCACCATTTCTGGCATATAGATTGTATGTGTAGCAAATCCCCGGCTTTTGATGCTTTGTATGTGAATTTGAGTGACGGGTGCAATGGGTAAGATTTTATGTTTATTCTTGAGAACAGATGTAATTTGTCGCAACATTAATATAATTTTCATAAACAAAATAATGATATGGATAAATTGTTACATTTTCAATTTTTAAGTTACATTACACGAGTTTATAATATGTTGTTCCATGTAAATTTTTTATTCCAATATCATCCATAACTTTTTTATAAATTAATGCAAATATATCACAAGTAGCATGTCTATATTTCA
>Ga0206876_1101_pt1 | contig 24217 bp, 19 predicted proteins | sample Alteio_BWOrgCont_10_FD_152619 | JGI IMG/M metagenome (GOLD analysis project Ga0206876, IMG submission 152619) | Enriched cells from forest soil in Barre Woods Harvard Forest LTER site, Petersham, Massachusetts, United States -... | ecosystem: Environmental > Terrestrial > Soil > Temperate forest >...
TCATGCTCAAAAAACAGGCTCTCGGCAATGATGAAATCGTGGCATCGGAGCCGTATGCACAAAGGCCGCCTCCACTCATTTTGTCCGGCCGATGGCCCGATCCAGCGCGGACGCGAATGTTGTGAGGTTCATGCCGAACGCCCGACAGAATGTTCGCAACTCCACCACATCGATCCGTCGCTCGCCCCGCTCACATTTGCTCACGAACGTCTGGGTTTCGTGAATCTTTCGGGCAAGCTCTGATTGCGTGAAACCCGCATCCTGCCGAGCCTTTTTCAGCATTTTTAGAAAGACCAAATAATTCGCCGAGTGGATGGACTTTTCCATTGCGTCTCTGAACGCAACAGAATCAGGCTATAGGCGAAAATCGAATAGTCCAAAATCGACTACAATGTTCTACATCGTTGTCGAGCGATTTGTCGCCAGGGATCCGCGATGGCTGATCGAAGTGGAAGGAGGAAGCGTATGGCGTGGCGCCCTAACAAGCTGCAATGGGGCATCATCTGGGTGACCCTAATAACGTCCGCTCATTTCTGGCTGAACCTCAGGTTGTCCCTTCTGTTCGGGGACGACAGTGGGCGGTGGGGATTATCAGCCTACTTATACCCGGCGGTATATCGGGGACACACGACTCAACTTGCCGCGGTAATTTTGATCATCGGCGTTTTGTTGACCTGGCAGACATCGGGCTGGCGTCGGACGACACCAGGCCAGCGACCGGAGGGAATGTCGAACCGCCTCAAGCGATACACACCATCCGCGCGAGCGCGTCTCACGCTCCGGTTCAGCGTGATTGTGATCGCTGTGGGAGTATTGAGCGCCGGGGCCTACTTCATATCCCGCCGAGTGCCTGACCATTCATTCAGCACCGCTCAGCAAGCTACGCCATCTGATTCGGAGACTTTGGTTCCCGACCCCCAACCTGAGATTTTAACTCCCACGAGGAAACGGCCAATACCACAGGCCTACATCGCAACGCCGCGCCAACTCTACGTCCGTCCAGAGATCGCTCCGAATGGAGCACCGTGGCCCGCTGCGTCAGCCTACGTTGGTCGCGCGGGAAACGAGGATGGCCACTCCGAGGTGACGGTGGACAACTCGCAGAGCCGCTCTGACATGCTCGTGAAGTTATTTGATCGCCAATATAAGCGCCCCGTCGTGGCCAGGATTTTCTTTCTGCGGGCCGGTGAGGAATCCGGTCGAAGGCGATCACGATTCCGGAGCCAAGCCGATCACCATTCCGGCGGCAAGCCGATCACACATTCCGGAGCCGAGCCGATCAGTGATTCCGGTCTGAAGGCGATCAGTAATCGCCGGCGAGCGGAATGGTGATCGGCTTCAGCGGAATGTATTTGTTACAGGCGCGTGGAGCGAGTAGCGCTGGACATCACGCGGCAAGTTAGCCTCCCACCGGGAGGTGCGCTTGTCAGCCAGGAGATTGTCCATGCGTCGCATCAAAGAAGTTCTACGTTTGAAGTATGAGTTGGGGCTCGGGCAGCGCCAGATTGCCCGGAGCTGTTCCATCGGTCAGTCCACCGTTCACGATTACCTGCGACGGGCGGAAGTCGCGGGGCTTCGGTGGCCGCTGACGGAAGAATGGGACGACGGCAGGATCGAACGTGAACTGTTCGGACGGGCAGAGCAACCGTCCACGCCACCGCCGCCGCGACCTCTGCCGGATTTCGCGTCGATACACGACCAGTTCCGCCAACACCGGAATCTGACGTTGCAGTTGCTCTGGGTCGAGTACCGGCAGGCGCATCCCGACGGTTACGGCTACAGCCACTTCTGCGACCACTATCAGAAGTGGCGGCGCAAGATTGATGTCGTGCTTCGGCAGGAGCACAAGGCGGGCGAGAAGCTTTTTGTTGATTGGGCCGGACAGATGATTCCGGTTCACGACCGCACCACCAGTGCGGTCTCGTCGGCATCGCTCTTCGTTGCCGTCCTCGGAGCCAGTTCGTACACGTTTGCCGAGGCTACGCGCGACCAGCAGATGGAATCGTGGATTCAAGCGCACGTCCACGCCTTTGAGTTTTACGGCGGCGTTCCATCGCTCGTTGTTCCGGATAATGCCAGAACCGGCGTCACACGGGCCTGCCGTTACGATCCCGACCTGAACCCGACATATCAGGAGATGGCGATGCACTATGGCGTAGGTGTCGTGCCCGCGCGTCCGTATAAGCCAAGAGATAAAGCGAAAGTCGAGTCGGGCGTTTTGCTGGCAGAGCGCTGGATCATCGCGGCGCTGCGGCATCGCCGGTTTCACGATCTGGTTGAACTGAATCAAGCGATCCACGAACTGCTGGTGAGACTGAACGACCGGTCATTCCGCAAACGCGACGGCTCACGGTCGAGCGTCTTCGCTGCCGTGGATCAGCCGGCACTCCGGCAACTGCCCGGCGAGCGATTCGATCTCAGCCAGTGGTCGCGCGCCAGGGTCAACATCGACTATCACCTTTCATTCGACGGAAGCGTTTACAGCGTGCCCTACGCGCTGACCGGCGAACTGGTCGAGGTACGGTCAACCGCCGCAACGGTAGAGATCTTTCACAAGAGCCAAAGAGTGGCCTCACATCTGCGCGCACGCACGCGGGGCCAGACGGTGACGAATCCGGAGCACCGCCCGAGGTCCCATCAGGCGCATCTGGAATGGACGCCTTCGCGGATGGTGCATTGGGCAGAAACTATCGGGCCATTCACCGCACGGCTGTTTGAACGCATAATGGCCGAAAAACCGCATCCCGAGATGGGCTATCGCGGATGCCTGGGGATCATCCGTCTTGCCGCCAGGTATTCCGTAGAGCGAATGGAGTCAGCCGCCGAACGGGCATTGCTCACCGGGGCGTGCCGCTATCAGAGCGTGAAGTCGATCCTGAAGAATGCGCTCGACCAGCAGCCGCTCGGACTGCCAACATTACCGCCTACCCCGCCGTCACCACATGACAACATCCGCGGCGCGGAGTACTTCGAATAGGAGCCATGAACATGCTGGAACAACCAATGATCGAAAAACTCCTCAGTATGCGGCTGCAGGGAATGGCGGACGCTCTCAAGGCGCAGGAACAGGATTCAGGTATACGGGAGCTGAGTTTCGTTGAGCGCCTGTCCTTATTAGTGGATCAGCAGTGGAACTGGCGCGAGAACCAGTCTCTGTCGCGGCGGCTGAAGAGCGCCAAGCTTCGTCACAACGCCTGTGTCGAGGACATCGACTACCGGGCCGCACGTGGGCTGGAGAAGACCGTCATTCGCGGACTGGCAAAGGATTCGCAGTGGGTACAGAACCACGAGAACCTTTTTGTTCTCGGGCCGACCGGCGTGGGAAAGAGTTTCATCGCCTGTGCTCTAGCGCAGAAGGCGTGCCGCGATGGATACTCGGCGTTCTATACGCGGGCGGCTGCACTGTTCCGTGATCTGGCGATGGCGCGTGCCGACGGAAGTTTCCGCAGTTTGCTGGCTCGGTTGAGCCGGACTGACGTACTGGTCATCGACGACTGGGCTATGGCACCGCTGTCGGAACCAGAGCGCCGTGACTTCTGGGAGATTTGCGAGGACCGTTATCAGGTACGCTCGCTGATTCTCACGTCGCAGTTGCCCGTAACCCGCTGGCACGAACAGATCGGTGATCCGACAGTGGCCGACGGCATCCTCGACCGGTTGGTTCACAACGCCCACCGCATCGAGATGCGCGGCGATTCGATGAGAAAGAATCGCGGGAAACAAAGCCAGTCGGCGCCTGCTTAGGACACGTCAAAGCCGCCCGAGCTTCTGCAGAAGTCTCTGAACATGACAAGCCATTCGTAGCTTGCCGAGTAAACATCCATGGCGTCGATCTCCTCGACCTTGGTCTCAGGAGTGAGGATCAGCTTCTTTTTAGCCTTGACGGTAACGGTTTGGTCGCTCAGCATCCTTTCTCCTGGTCTCATTCCGCTGAGTCTACGCTCGATGACGTCTGCAATCCGATAAGCCAGTTCATCGCCCACCTGTCCGCCGCAACCGTTTGCACCCATTCGTTCGTAATTCTCTTGGTTAAGCAGATTCTCAGCGCGTAACAGCTCAAGGGTCGGACGCCAGTTCCACCCGTTCACCTGAAGATCTTCGCCGCGCTTTGGAATCAGAATGAATGACATCCGCTCTTGGTTCGTTCATACCACAACCGAGCTGACCGGAGCGCTGGTCGCGCTCCGGGGCCACTGCGTGCTGAGGCGGGGACAAGGGCTGCCGCCCCTTTCCCCGCACCCCTTTCGCTGCGAGCCGCCAGTTCCTCCGCTGCGCTCCGGACAGATTCCGCTTGACGATTCCGATCAGTTTTGGCAACATCGAAGTGCCAGCGTCGCTTCGCTCCGACGCCTGATTGGTTTCCTTCCGGAATCGTGATCGGCTTGGCTCCGGAATCACTGATCGCCTTCAGCGGAATCCTCAGGCCGGCGAACATTTCGCGCTTGAGGGCGTTGCCGCTGGCATCTATGATATCCGCTACCAGAACCTGGATTCCGGCATAATTTGGAGATCAGAGCCGTTTGCGCTTAAAGAAGCCGAGGACGAACACCAAATCCGCGCTACCGGTGCCAGTCTCACGCTCTACGAAGTTCCAAACGGCAACCCCCATCCTGAAATTATCGGCCCTGAGGAGTTCTAAGGTTGTCGCACACCGCGCTGTGGACCGGCCGAGGGAGCCATCGAGGGAGCCGCGGCGATAGACATGGGTGGACAGGGCGAGACGAAAGCTCGCTAAACCATTGATCCTGTATACAGGATGGACGGCGGAAAACCCCATAGACGGCATTCCTACTAACTACGAACCAGTAGGTTGGCAATTGAATCCGCCGTGCGGGCCAACCCGAGATACTGTTATTCACCCGGGTTAATTAGCCGATAGAATTTAGAATTATGATCAGGCCGAGATGGCCAAGGGCCATCGATCGAACTGCGGCTCCCACTCTAGGGCTTCCCTCAAACACTTGCGAACGCAAGGCGGGAGCGTTGGACGACATGGCAGACTCGGTTGTCGACGCGCTACTTCCGGGAATCGCGGAGTGATGAAATGGACGACTTGCCAGATCTTCTTAAAGTACCCGCTTGGCTGCTATCGACGGAAGATCCGGTCAAACAGAACCCCTTCTCTGCCGACGATCCTAAGCATCAAGTTTGGGAAGATGCTACTGACGCAGCAGACGAGAAGCTATCCCGGTTCAACTCAAACTGCATGAAGACGTTCTCGGCTGAGCCCTCCGCACAGGTAGATTGGGGGGTCGAAGTCGCGTCCACAAAGTTCGATATCTGGGCCGAGCGGGGTGTCCATGTCGTCTGGAACAAAAGCGCTCTTCGCGATTATCAACAGTGGCTCATCAACTACGCCGAAGCCTGGCTAAAATACGCCGAAGCCTGGCAAGAGGCGGCGAATGATTTTTTCCCGGGAACGATCCCGAAGGTGACGTTGCTGATAACGATGCGATCAGCGTTAACTGGAAGGATTGAGTATTGGAAAGCTGAGGCACACCGGCACATAGCGGCAAACCCTGCGCGGCTGCCAGTCAAAATATTTGGTGGTCATTCGCCCGGTGAGAAGTTCACCCCGCGGACGACCGAAGCGATCGACCTGGCTGATAAAAAGAAACTACCGCTCACTCCGGAAGCCGCCGACGAAATACAGCGCTGCCAGTACGAGGTTCATAAACTCTTCTGGAAAGAGTTGGAACGGCTAGCCGTTTGTTGGTGGTACGAATTCGAATTTGCCGCCGACAGAGCATCAGAGCCATTGCCCCCAAAGCAGTCACACGGTCTCCTTAGTGTCTTGAAGCGTTACGCTATCGGACTATTCGATTGTGAAGAGAAACACTATACCGAAGCCGTGGAGTTGCCTTCGTCACGGTCTGTTCTCGCAGTACATGTCGAGCGAACGGTCATGGAAAACGTAATGAGAATCGAGGGCGGGGAGAACCGTAGTCGAAGCTTGGCATTTCACGCGGCCTATGACGAGATGCGCGGTTCGATCCGGGCCAGCCTAAGTGATCACATTGACCAGCTCCCAAAGCAACAGCCAACCGCATTCGCGCCATCTGTACAGTTAGCGAGTGCTTCACTGGCCGGGAAAACAGACGTCTCGGACGGGCATGGCTCGAAATCGTGGTCAATGAGGCTCCGAGAAGCCCGCAAGAAGGCGGGCTGGTCTCGCCCGCAAGTCGTACAACGCCTGAAGGCTCAGGACGTTAAAATCACTCCAGACGCTGTAAAGAAACACGAAGAAGGCGCAGCATCGCCCAGGCCTCAGGTCCGAATTGCATACGCCGCGATTTACCGGATTTCTGAGGATGAACTTTTCGACTGACCAACATTCCCAGGTAATTTACCTGGTAACGGTCGCTTTCCCTCTTCAAATTCCCTCTGCATTTGGTTTGGAATCGAATCAGCGCAGCAGCGCGAAGGAGGTTTCAGCGAATGGCACCAACAAGCAACCCACTGCAGGAGTTACTCACGGAACGTGATGTGGCGCGGATCACTGGGCTTTCGGTAGCGTCGGTCCGGAGGTGGCGATTGCTTCGGCAGGGTCCGAGGTACTTGAAAATCGGTGCGGCAGTCCGCTACAAACCAGAGGATGTTTCCGGATGGCTCGAATCGGTTCCGTCCGGCGGCGGCCACCAAGCGGAGGCAACATAGGTATGTCAGATTCGGCCGCTACGTTAGCTTCGGACGAGGTCTCCGCCGGCCACGCATCGGTCGTCCTCGATCTGAAGGCCGCGGCTCTTCGGTACGCGGCGATGGGGATCCCCGTTTTCCCGCTCCACTCGGCCACGCCTGACGGCTGCTCCTGTGGGAAGAACCCGGGTGCGCGATTCCATAGCGAGATCTGCCGGTCTATTGGAAAACATCCTCGCACCCGCCACGGCTTCAAGGACGCAAGTACCGACCGGACCCGCATCGCCCGATGGTGGCAGAAATGGCCCAAGGCAAATATTGGTGTGCCTACCGGGGCGGCCTCGGGGTGGCTGGTACTGGACATTGACCCGCGCAATGGCGGGGACGTATCGCTCGAAAAACTGCTTGTGAAACACGGCCCATTTACAGATACGGCCCAACAGGTGACCGGAGGCGGCGGTAGGCACATAGTTTTTAAAGATCCGGGCGTTGCTGTGGTCGATGTGTTGGCATCGGGGATCGACGTTAAGGGGGAGGGCGGGTACATTGTGGTCGCTCCTTCCCTTCATAACAGTGGAAATCAGTATAGGTGGAATGACGTCGCAGGTGCAGGTCCTCCGGTCGAGCCCATCGCCGCCCCGGCCTGGCTCCTAGAACGGATCACGAAGGCCTCAGCCTCGCCGCGGGTACGTAAACCGGACCCTGACCGGATAACATCGCCGGACTCTGGCGAGACGTGGCAACCCGGGGAGCGCAACACTCGGCTCGCGTCTCTCGCCGGCGCGTTGTGGAATTGCGGACTGACTCGCGGCGCCATGGGAGCAGCTATGTCGGAGCAAAACCGGGAGCGCTGCGATCCGCCGCTAGATACTCGCGAGGTGCTCCGGATTTGCGAAAGCATCGCGAGATACCCCGCCGGCAATCTGACGGCTTTCACGCCGGCCGGTTACGATACCGCCTTCGATGCCTTCCTAGATGTTGTGAGGTTTACCGCGGACCTTCCGGGGTTCCCGGTGCTGTTGTACCACGTCGAAAGATCGCTCGGATATGGAAAGGCTGCCGACCGCACGAGTCTTTCGCAGATAGTAGACGGCCTTGCTTCCCGCACGCTCAACGCTTGGATTCGGAAGGGCTGCGGGCTGGGGAAGGGTGCCGTGATCCGTGCACACAGAGCGCTCTCCAAGCCTGATCGCCCGTTCTTGCGCGTTCGGCATCACAGCAGTCCAGAACGGGGACATGAACCAACGGAATTTGAGGTGAATTGGGGCTGGCTGGCTGAGTATATCGCGGAACGAAAACGGGATCCACTCCCGCCTCTTGTATCGCAAAAAGACGAGCCCCTTGTAGCACAGAAAGACACACATAACCATATCGCTTCGGTGAAAAAAAGAGACTATCGGTTCCGGTTCGGCAATAATCGAGCGCGGCGAAAAACTACGGAAGCAAAGATATAAAGGCGCGATCGGACTATGAGGAAGACCCCTTTCTCTCTGCGCAAAGTGCGAAGCGGGAGGGAGCGCTTTCGCGCAATTCGCAACCCCTTGGCGCGCTCGGAGCAAGCTTCTGCCGACCTTCATTCGTCGTTCGCTGGCGTCAAACAAATGCTAAACACCATGCCATTTCTGTAGAACAGCCAAGTTATTGAGAACGCCAGACATGGAAGGCAAATCAGGCAGAGCTGCTAAACAAACCTTTATGTTCCACTACCGGTGTTTTTTGCTTCGATGCTGCCTGAAGTCGATTCACCTGGTGCACTCCGCGTGCAGAACATTGAGGACTTTCGGGGTCCATTGCGGATCTCTGCGGCCTTTTGCTGTCAAAACCAGCCTTGTACTTGGGAACTATGTCGACTATCGAGGATGTTTGAGGATTTCTTGGCGTGACTGTCCAAAAAGCCGTTTCTGAGCCCTTATATGTATGGGGAACGCAATTCCGTCAGACAAGCGCCCTCTGTCCCCGGTCGAAGCATTGGCCCGGGAGCATCCCACGCAACTGATGGCTCAACTTCGAGCCTTCTGGCCACAGGTACAGGAAGCTCTGAAGGCTGGCCACACACTCCGGCTGATCCATAAGCGTTTGAACATGGCCGGTGTCCCGATCAGCTACAAGCTCCTCAGTCTTTACCGCGGCCGCATTGAGCGGAGAAAAAGGGAAACCGCCCAACCGGTGTCGCAGAATGCCGCAGAACCAGTCAAACGATCAGATGATCGCACGACGCCGGCCTTCGATCCGCTGGCCAATTTTCACGCGCATGAACAGAAACGGGTGGTCTGGCAATATCCGTCGGGACCTCTCGATGAAAGCAAGCTTTTTTGAGGAAGAGGAGATTAATCATGCAGGTTTTCTTGACAGAAAAGGAAGTCGCCAAACAGATCAAAGTGAGTCTCGCCTCCCTGCGACGATGGCGGTTGTTGCAGCGTGGCCCTCGATTCATCAAAGTTGGCGCATTGGTGAGATATCGCCCCGAGGACCTGGAGCAGTGGATGGAGAGTCTGCCCGCTGGCGGGACTGCACCCCAACAGGAGGAAATCCATCTGAGGCTGGCATCGGCTTGAACGTAGTCGTTTTACTTGCCATAAGTATCCGAAACGTTTAGGCTAATGCTTTATGAGCAGGGAAACGGCGGCGGCATCACAGGCAGCAAGTCTGATGGGAAAGCGGAGCTACAAAGCTCGGCTTGAACGCTTCGGCATCGAGCGTCTTCAGGAAATCGCCCGCGAAAACGGCAAACTCGGCGGGCGCCCGAAGGGAACCGGCACGAAGCGGTTGGCAAAGCAGAAGGCGGTAAAGAAGGGTGGCAAATGAATGGCTGTGTACAAGCAGAAGGGATCGAAGAACTGGTGGTTCAAGTTCACTTTCAACGGTCAACAGTTCCGAGAGAGTACAAAGCAAGCCAACAAGCGGATAGCCGAACAGATCGAGGCGGCGCGAAAGGCGGGACTTGCTAAAGGCGAAGTAGGGATTCGCGATCGGGCACCCATCCCGACGTTCGCAGATTTCATTGAGCGGGACTTCCTCCCACACATCGAGGCCAACTTTGCCGACAAGACGTCGACGCTCGCATACTATCGCATACAGTTGGGGCACTTGGCCGGATATGCGCCACTGGCGGGAGCGAAGCTTAATGAGATACCGTCGGAAGCGATCGCTGCCTTCATTGAGAAGCAGCGGCAGGCGAACTACGCGATATCCAGCATCAATCGGGCTCTGCAAGTCCTCCGGCGTGCCTTTCATCTCGCCCTTGAGTGGGGCAAGGTCGATAAGTTGCCGGCAAAGATATCGCTGGTTCCAGGCGAGCGACGGCGGGAACGGGTTCTCTCCGAAGATGAAGAGGATACCTATCTGGAGGCGGCCGCCGGAATCGGCGATTCCATCCTCGAAGCCCATGACGCGGCGCTTAAGGGCATCCGCGCAACGCAACGCGGTGAGAAACCGTTGAAGCCCCGAGACCCGTACGTGTTGCGAGACGCGGCGGTGATCCTGCTCGATTGCGGATTGCGCCCCGAGGAATGCTATCGGCTTCGATGGGAGCACTACAGGGGCGACACGATCTATGTCCCCCATGGAAAAACGATCAACGCGAGGCGCGAGATACCCCTCTCGGAACGCGCGCGAAAAGTACTTGAGCAGCGCCGCGGCGGTGAATCGCCTTGGGTGTTTTCGGCTGCAACCGCGAGCGGGCATATTGAGCAATCCACCCTGCTTCGACAACACGAGAAGGCCTGTAAGCTCGGCAAGCTCACGATATTCGTGCCTTATACGTTCCGGCATACGTGTCTTACGCGTTGGGCAGCAATTCTCGACCCCTACACGCTGGCATACCTGGCCGGGCATAGTGACTTTGCAACGACGCGGCGTTATGTTCATCCAAACCTGAACACCGCCCGCGAAGCCTTGGAACGCGCGCGAAAGGTTCAGGGTGGGCATAGTATTGGGCATAGTTCAGAAAGGCGCACATCGCGCAGTCGGCGACGATCAGTGCAATTGCTTAGGGATGAAAGGGTTGGATGGTGCGCCCGGCCTGATTCGAACAGGCGACCTTTTGCTTCGGAGGCAAACGCTCTATCCAGCTGAGCTACGGGCGCAAACAATCCGATTCTATCGCATCTTCCCGACGTAGAGCCTGAAGGTGCAGCAGGGTTTTCCCGATTCACATGCTAAAATCTTCAAAGTAGTCGGCTTGGCCCATCAAGCGGTTCATAGCGGAGAGGTGGCTGAGTGGTCGAAAGCAGCGGTTTGCTAAACCGTCGTAGGGTCATAAGCTCTACCGGGGGTTCGAATCCCCCCCTCTCCGCCAGATGTTTTCACTTATTCTCTGTATAGGAATTCGTCCAGTCCCATGAGCAATCTTCAGGTCACACTCCCAGACGGAAGTGTCCAGCAAGTCCCGCTGGGCACCAGCCCGCTGGACATCGCCCGGAATATCAGTCCACGCCTCGCTGACGCAGCCATTGTGGCGAAGGTCGACGACGCGCTATATGATCTCAAGCGGCCGTTGGAAGCCGACGCGAAGGTTCAGATCCTCACTACGAAAGATCCCGACGCGCTCTACGTATATCGTCATTCCACGGCGCACTTGTGCGCGGCCGCGGTGCTCGAATTGTTTCCTGAGACCAAACTCGGTATCGGGCCTCCGATCGACAACGGCTTTTACTACGATTTCGACCGCCCCTCTGCCTTCACACCCGAAGATCTCGAAAAAATCGAGAAGAAGATGTGGGAACTGCAGGCGCAAAACCTCACGTTCGATCGCCAGTTGATCCCCAAAGCCGAAGGCCTCGCCAAATACCGGCAGATGAATGAGCCGATGAAGGTCGAACTCATCGAGGAGCGCGCCGGAGAGATCTTTTCCGAATACACTCTGGGACCGCATTTCATCGATTTCTGCCGCGGCCCGCACGTTCCTGACACATCGAAGCTGAAGGCGTTCAAGCTGCTCTCCATCGCGGGGGCCTACTGGAAAGGCGATGAAAAAAACAAGCAGCTCCAGCGCATCTACGGCACTGCCTGGTTCACGAAGAAGGAACTCGACGAATATCTCAACAAGCTTGAAGAAGCCAAGAAGCGCGACCATCGCAAGCTCGGCCAGGAGCTCGATCTCTTCAGCATCCAGGAGCTTGCCGGCCCCGGCCTGATCTTCTTCCATCCCAAGGGCGGAATCATCCGCAAACAGCTGGAAGACTGGATGCGGGATGCCTATCTGAAGCGCGGGTATTCGCTTGTTTACACCCCGCACGTGATGCGGCGCGAATTATGGAAGACCTCCGGCCACGCCAATTTCTACTCGGAAAACATGTTCACGCCGATGGAACTGGATGACGCCGAATACCAGCTCAAGCCGATGAACTGTCCGGGCCACGTCCTGATCTATGCCGACAAGCAGCACAGCTATCGCGACCTGCCGGTGCGGCTTGGCGAGCTGGGCACTGTTTACCGGTATGAGCGCTCCGGCACCATGCACGGCTTGCTGCGCGTGCGCGGATTTACGCAGGACGATGCGCACATCTTCTGTACTCCGGAACAGATCGAAGATGAAATTGTAAGCTGCCTCGATTTCGCCGCCGATACTTTGAAGACATTCGGATTCACCGAGTACAAAGCCGAGATCTCAACATGGGATGGCGGCGTCAGCGGCAAGTACGAAGGCGAAAAGGCCGACTGGGACCTCGCCGAAGGCGCGCTCGTAAAAGCCTGCAAAAAGCTGGGCATTCAAGCCACCGTGATTCCCGACGAGGCTGCTTTCTACGGCCCCAAGATCGACGTCAAACTGGTCGATGCGATCGGGCGTCTCTGGCAGCTCTCCACGGTCCAGTTCGATTCCCTGCTGCCCAGACGCTTCGAACTCGAGTACATCGCCGAAGATGGCAAGAAACACCGTCCGCTGATGGTGCACCGCGCGCTGTTCGGATCGGTCGAACGCTTCTTCGGCATCCTGATAGAACACTACGCGGGGGCATTCCCCGTATGGCTCGCGCCGGTACAGGCGACGGTGCTGCCGATCACGGACAAGCAACTTCCTTACGCAAATGAAGTGGCAGAGAAATTGAAGGCCGCCGGCGTGCGCGTGACCGTGGACGACCGCAGCGAGAAGGTCAATCTGAAAATCCGCGATGCCCAGATGCAGAAAGTGCCGTACATGCTTGTAATAGGCGGACGTGAAGCCGAGGCTGGCCAGGTCGCGGTCCGCCACAGGAAAAAGGCGGATCTGGGACCGACCAGCGTCGAAGAATTCATAAAGACAATCACGGCCGAAATCGCCGACAAAACCAGCGATTAACGCTGTTTGCGCTTCGCCCGCGAAATGGAGAAAAAACAAATCCAGACCGGCACCGCGAAGATAGCCGCTTGAACCAGAAACGCGAGCCCCAAAACAAGAACTTCCCTGATTATCGACGGTAGCCCAGGCAGGTTTTCGGGTAGAGGAGCGAACCGGCCGGAGATCCACGCAGCGGGCGCAACGGTATGGCCTAACGCCACTTGCCACGCATTCACCGGCTTCGTCGAATCGTCCGGGATTCGGGAGACAAAAACGAATAGCTCCATGATCGCGCCGGCGAAGATCGACAGGAGTGCCCGCATCATAATTAAAACGATCTTAATTGAAACGATCTTACGGAAACGATCTTACCCCCTGGCTCGCTGATTCGCTTTCCAGTGAACATAACGACCGCCCGTTTCGTACTCTGGAAAGAACCTTAATGCCCGCTATCTCCGTTAAAGGTCTGCGAAAAAAGTACGACGACTTCGAGGCCGTCAAGGGAATCGACTTCGAGGTCGCCACTGGCGAAGTATTCGGCCTGCTCGGCCCGAACGGCGCGGGGAAGACGACAACCGTCGAAATCCTGGAAGGCATCCGTCAGCGCACCAGCGGCGACGTCCGCGTTCTCGACTACGATCCGGATAAACAGAAGAAGCAGCTTAAGGACCGGATTGGAGTCTGCCTCCAGGCCACCAATCTCCCCGATCAGATACGCGTTCACGAAGCGCTGGAATTGTTCGGCGCGCTCTACAGCCGGATGCTCAGTTCCACCGATCTGCTGAAACGCCTGCAACTTTACGATAAACGCGCCGCGTTTTACTCGACTCTATCCGGCGGACAAAAACAGCGGCTCGCCATTGCGATGGGGCTGATCAACGATCCGGCCCTGTTGTTTCTTGACGAACCGACCACGGGTCTCGATCCCCAGGTGCGCCTCGAAATCCACGTCCTCATCGAAGAACTGAAGTCGGAAAAACGCACCATCCTGATGACGACCCACTACATTGAGGAAGCCGAACGGCTCTGCGACCGCGTTGCAATTGTCGACGCCGGCAAAATAATCGCCATCGGCACTCCGCGCGAACTGCAGGACCGGAGCGCGGGTAAGTCCACCATCGAAATCGTCTGCGAGAGGCCGCTGACGGACCTTGCGATGCCGTCATGGGCCGAAGCGACGCAAACGCAACTCAGCCCCGACGGCCGCCACCTGACGGTTGCGTCATTGAAACCCGCGCGAACTCTGGTCGAAATCGTAAAGTGGGTGGATGGTCAGGGCATTGGCCTGGCGGATGTCCATCTCAAACGTCCCACTCTCGAAGATGTATTCATTGAACTGACGGGAAAGAGGCTGCGCGATTGAAAACTTATCTCGCGTTGATCCAGAACGATATTCGTCTCGCGTTCCGGCGGAGGGTAGTGATCTTTTTCAATTACCTGATGCCATTCATGTTTTTCTTCATCTTCGCGCAGTCGTTTCACGCCGAACAGGGCGGCGCAATCCTGCAGGTATTCACGATGGTGACGGTGATCGGAATCCTGGGCAATGGCATGATGGGCGCCGGCATGCGCGCCGTGCAGGATCGCGAAACCAACATCCTCCGCCGTTATAAGGTCGCCCCCATCTCTCCACTGCCATTGCTTGTGGCGTCCACGGTTACCGGCTTGATCGTCTATCTGCCTTTCGTAGTCATGATGCTGTTGCTCGCTCGCAGCCGCTACGGAATGCAGATTCCCCAGCACGTTGCAGCCATGATGATTTTCATCGTGCTGGGACTTGTGGCCATCCGTTCCATCGGCCTGATTCTTTCGTCGGTGGTCAACTCGATGCAGGAGGCGGCGATCCTGGTGCAGATCCTCTACATCAGCATGCTGCTCCTCAGCGGAGCCACGTTTCCCCTGGCGATACTCCCGCCCTGGCTGTTCAACGTCACGCAGTTCATTCCCTCTACTCACCTGGTGACCGGGCTGCAGGGAATCATGATTCGCAATGAGACTCTGCTCGACAACTGGCAGGCAACGGGGGCATTGCTCCTGACTACGGTCATCGGATTATTTCTGTCGGTAAAACTCTTCCGATGGGAAAAAGAAGAGAAGATCAAGCCCGTCGCCAGGCTCTGGCTTCTCGCCGTCCTGCTTCCCTTCATCGTGCTGGGAACCTGGCAGGCGCACTCGAAGGCAAACGCCGCGGAATCCAAAATTGTCGATCGCGATTTGTCACGCTCACGCACCCGGCTGATCCGCAACGCGCGGATTTTTATCGGCGATGGCCGCGTAATCGAGAACGGCGCGGTGCTGGTCAAGGCGGGCAAGATCGCAGAAATCTATGACGGCAACATTCCGGATCCCAAAGCGCTCAGTGCAGAACCCGTTGAGGCCGCCGGCAAGACTCTTCTGCCTGGCCTGATAGACACGCATGTGCATCTGGGCGCTCCGGGAGGAGTTGCCGACTTATCGAGGGGTGTTGCTGATCCGCAGAAGGCAATGGAGCGCGAGCTTGCGGCCTATCTTTACAGCGGAGTCACCGCGGTACGCAGCCTGGGCGACGCGCTGGATATTTCCCTGAAGGTCCGCGATCTGGTCAACAGCGGAGAGAAGCAGGGTGCGGAATTTTTCGATTTCGGGCCATTGTTTACCGTTCCCGGGGGGCATGGCACGGAGTATACGAAGAATCTCCCCGGCACCATGCGGCTCCAGGCGGAAGGCCAGAACCTCCGTATGCCTGCGACCGCCGACGAGGCGAAACGTGCCGTAAATGCGTTGAAGGCCGTGCGGATCGACGGCATCAAAGCCATTCTTGAATCCGGCGCCGGTTCGGCGACGTTCAAAAGCCTCGATCCGCGGATGCTCGATGCCATTGCGGATGCTGCGAGGGCGGACAATCTTCCAGTCACCGTACACACCGGCGATGCACGGGATGTCGAAGATGCGCTGAACGCACACGTCAACGGCATCGAACACGGGTCCCTGCGCCAGCGTATTCCCGACGAAGATTTCGTTCGCATGGCGAAGGACGGTGTGACTTACGATCCGACCTTAAGCGTCGGCGAAGCTATGGTGAAATTCGCCGCCGGAGAGGCCGACCTGCTGAATCGCTCGCTGGTTCAGCAGGTGGTATCCAAGGAAATGCTCTCTGCCACAAGAAAAGCCCTGGGGGCCAAAGGCGCGCCAGTCGAACTGGTCAATATGGGGATCGCGCGGGACAATCTTCTGCGTGCGTGGAGAGCTGGCGTCATCCTCGTCGCAGGCAGTGATGCGGGCAACATGATGGTTTTCCACGGGCCGACCATTCAGCACGAACTGGCGCTCTGGGTTGAAGCGGGAATCCCCATCGACGTGGCGCTGCGTGCGGCGACCCTGAACGCCGCTAGAGCCCTGCGCGCGGATCAGCGATTCGGGTCGATCGAAAGAGGGAAAGACGCGACCATGCTCCTGGTGGACGGCAATCCCCTGCAGGACATCCGGGCGCTCGAAGCGATCTCGGGCGTGATGTTCAAGGGAGAGCGTGTGGATCGGTCGGACTTGCTGAAACAGGAATAGTAAAGGCGTTGCCGCGGCAGCCATTTACTTCCACACTGACTGGCGCTATCGGGGGAACGTCGTCTGGCGCTTTAGCAACAACCAGCGCGCCACCGTGATAATTCACGTGCGCTTCCCGGTCTCCGAACCAGACGTGCGGAGGACTGGCGGTACTTCCGAAGTTCAGTCCGTAGATCGAGAAAATTCCGCCGCCCGCACTGACGATTCCGCCGGAATTGATAAGCGGTGGTTGCAGCCGCCCGAAAGCCTCTTCAGCCACGCTTGTTGTGGCAGGTGCACTTGAAACGAGGAATCCATAGACAGCGATTGCGGGGATCACGGCCACGGCGGCGATCTTCCATCCCTGAACGCCGGCCAGCAGCAGGACGATCGTTAGTGCTGTAATCGCTCTTCCCAGCCAAACGTCCCAAGGTGCACTAAACCGCAGATCTCCGGTCTGTCGGAGCAGAATAAATCCGAGTGGATCGCTCGCGGTGTGCCAGCCCCGGTCGTAAGTATCTTTTACGAGAATTGCTTCATCGGGTCCCAATACGGCATCAACAACGGCCCGGTCGTCACCAAGCCATGTAATTGTGGCAGGACGCTTGCCAGCCGCCCATTTCACATAAGCTTCCAGGAACTGCCCATCGGCAGTGGACCGGATCGCAGGCAACCGGCGAAGGGCGGTCAGATCCACCACCACAGCCTCGTGCTGATCCGGAATCTCGTAGACCTTATCGCCGGCACCGTTGTCCCACGCAATGGACAGGGCCCTGAATTTCTCCGGCTGCGAGAACCAGTGAAAATACTCGTGCGATTCACTCTCATGAACCACGAAATAGTGAACATTCAGCGCGCGAAGCCAAAGTTCCCCGAGCCTCTCGGAGTCCGGCTCGCAACCAAAGGTAATCTGCCGCTGCGCCGCGAACATGAGGAAGTTGGAAACATCCTGCCCCGTCCCACCGGCCTGCGGAACATCGGACCATAGTGCAAGAGTGCTGTCGAGTTCGCCCGAGGCGAGAACTCGCGACGAACCCGCATGTAGTGTGAGCCACTCAGAAATCTGAAACGCGAGCAGCGAATGTGGATCCGCGCGAGAAGGCTGAAACGTCCAGGCACGCGACAAAAATCCAAATGAAGCTACAAATCCGGCAACCAGGATCGCGGCGGTCACGGCGGCGCGCCGCTTGGGAAGCAAAGAAATCAGACCAACCAGAGCCAGAATGCATCCCGCATTGAATTCCAGCATGTAGCGATTTGGCAGAGGCACCAAATTGTTGCCCGCCAGACTGAAACTAATAACAACTGCTCCCAGAACGGCAACCCATGCCAGCACCAGCGCCAAAGCCGCAGGAACACGGCGCCATAGTGAGACTCCGCCCAGCACCCCGGCGCACCCCAACACAATCCACGTGGTCCGGTTCCACGGCGCGCCGGCATTCGTATGCCGGATGACGATCCGGTTCAGCAAAGTGGAAGAAACGAAATAGCCCGGCGTCATCCAGAAAGCCGCCAGTCCATAAGCCGTTCCGACCGCGCCAATCAGCGGCAGCAAACCCCGCCGTACCGCGATCGCGCTCAACGCGAGGCCCAGCCCGATCATTGCCGGCCAGTTCGTCAGAAAGACAACCGCCGCCAGAATCGCCGACAGTGTCCAACGGTTGCGCCACGCCGCCGCGATGGCAAGCAGAGTGAAGGCGAACCCAAACGCATGCGCCGCCTCCTCATACCCGGCCATCGCCACAAATCCCCAGGGCGCATTGTTATAAGGCGCCGCCAGACCTTTCCATAAAGGCAGCGCGTAATAGACCGGCGAGGGAAAAATACTGTAAGCGACACCCGCCAACGCCCCCAGCAGTCGCGATTCGAACAGTTGAACCGCCAGCCAGTACAAACAAACCGGCACCAGCGCATACCCGAATCCCGTCACCAGATGAAAAGCGCGCCCGATGGAAACGAACGGCACCGTCGCCGATAACACATGAAACACAGGCGGATACAAATAATGAAACGGCGCCCCCGCATATTGCAAACGATTCCACGTCCACTTGTGATCGCGAAACATGCGCGAAATCGCCATGTAGACGTAGCCGTTATTCCAGGGTTGATTGGAATATTCGGTCAGCAGAAACGGACCGAGGATCAGCAGATTTCCAATGAAGAGCGCCCCGGCGATCAACCAGTCCGGGCGCAGGCGTCGATTGTCCAAACGCCTATTGTCCTACTCGGCGCTCCCGGTGTGCGGACTCATATAGTAGTGAACCGCTGGCGTGACCAGAAGGGACAGGACCATCGAAGCCAGTACGCCGCCAATGACGGCGATCGCCAGCGGCTGCAGCATCTGCGAGCCCGCGCCGATCGCCAGCGAGAGCGGAATCATGCCCGCGATGGTCGCGAGGGCGGTCATCAGAATTGGCCGCAGACGGCGCTCACCCGCCTCGATCATGGCCTCGCGCGGCGAGGAGCCCTCGGCGCGAAACTTCTGGTCGGCATCGAGAAGCAGAATACCGTTTTTCGCCACAATACCAATAACCATAATCAGGCCCATGAACGAGGAGATGTTAAACGTTATCCCGGTGATCAGCAGCGCCAGAAATACGCCGGAAGTAGAAAGCAGCGCCGAAGCCACGATAGCCACCGGGGCCGCGAAATTGCCGAACTCAAACAGCAGCACGGTGAAAACCAGAACCACCGCCAGCATCAGCACAACAAGCAGATCCTGGAAAGACTTCTGCTGCTCCGCGTAAAGTCCGCCATAGACCACCCGCACCGCCGCGGGCAAACCCATGTCGGCCACGGCCTGGCGCACGGTGTCCATTCCTTTGCCAAGACTCACGCCCTCGAACCGGGCTGTCACCGCCACATACCGCTGCAAGTTTTCGCGCTGGATCTCGGTCTGACCCGCTTCATCCGAGAATTCGGCGACTGAGCCAAGCGTGGCTGTCTTGCCCGTTGACGTGCTGGTGATCATCGTGTTCTTGATGCGGTCGAGGGATACGCGCGCGGTGTCAGGAAAACGAACACGAATCGTATAGGAGCGGTCGTTGACAATCACCGGCGTAGTGGCCGGCTCGCCCTGCAGGATGGCGCTGGCATCGAGTTCGATCTCCTGCGGCGTGAAGCCCGCGCGTGCGGCTACCACCTGATCCACCCTCATCACAATGGCCGGTCCGCTGATCGAATTTTCGATGCCGTTCTTGAGATCCTTCACCACGCTGATCTTCTTGAGCCTGTCCGCAACTTTGGGCGCCCATTGTTTGAGCAGATCGGGATTCTGCGAAAAGAGTTTGATTTCGACCGGCTCCGGGGAACTGGTGAGGTCGCCGATCATGTCCTGGAGTACCTGTGCGAATTCGATATCGAGCTGGGGATACTCATCGCCGACCTTATCTCGCAGCTCATCGATGACTTGTTCGATGCCTCGCCGTTTCCCGCGTTTCAGCTTGATCAGGAAGTCGCCCCGGTTGGCTTCGGTCACGGCGGCGAGACCCAACTGAAGGCCCGTGCGCCGGGAATAGCTTTCGATTTCCGGAACCTTCACCAGAATTTTCTCGACCCCCATCAGGACGGTATTCGTATCGGCGAGCGACGACCCGGCTGGCATCAGATAATCGAACACAATGGAGCCTTCGTCCATTTCGGGAAGCAGATCGCTGCCCAGCGCATTGTAGCCGAAATATGACACGACGATGAGCGCAACGCTGGCGGCTGCGAGTGCAAAAGGATACGCCAGTACGAACCGGAGTGTGCGGCCATAGAAGCTCGTCACCCTGCTCATGAAACCGGAGGTTGCTTCGTGGGAGCCGGTCTTGCTTCGCAGCAGATAGTGACTCAGCGTCGGTGTCCAGGTAAGCGCAAGCGCAAGAGAAGTCAATAGTGCCGCGCCTACGGTGATCGCCAGCGCGCGGAAGAATGTTCCGGTCACCCCGGTGATGGTGATCAGCGGGAGAAAAACAACGATCGGCGTAATCGTCGACCCGACCAGCGGCACGCGAATCTCGCGCAGCGCGCTGCGGATGGCATCGCTCCGGCTCTGTCCCGAATCGCGATGCAGCACGATGTTCTCTACCACCACAATGGCGTCGTCGATGACAAGACCGACGGCCGCCGCGAGGCCGCCCAGCGTCATCAGGTCGAGGCTTTCACCCAGCATTCGCAGTACGATCAGCGTTACCGCGATGGTTGCGGGGATAACCAGCCCTGCGACAAGGGAGCTGCCCCAGTCGCGCAGAAAAAGCACCAGAATGATGGCCGCCAGGATAAGTCCGATGATGATGGCGTCGCGAACGCTGCTGATCGAATCGCGAACCACTTCGGATTGATCGTAAAAGGTCTGCAGGTTTACCCCGGAGGGCAGCGTCTTGCGGATCTGATCCAGTTCCTTCGTCACCGCATCGGTAACGGTGACGGTATTGCTGTCCGGCTGGCGGAACAGATTCAGCAGCACCGCGGGCTTGCCGTTCGCCGTCACGATCGTATACACCGGCATGACCGACGGCGCAACATTTCCGATGTCGCCGATGCGTACGGGTACACCCGCCGCCGTCGTCTTGACCACGATATTGGAAATCTCGGCTGGCGTGCGCGTCTGGCCGCTCACCAGCGCCAGCACCAGTTCGTGATTGTTCTCCAGCAGACCCGGCGAATCGACCATGTTGCTCTTGGCAACCGAGTCGAGGATGTCCTGGACCGTGACCTGCGTTTCGAGCAGTTTCGCGGGGTCCGGCTCGATCTGGAACTCCGGAACCTGTCCGCCCTGGAGCACCACCATGGACACCCCGTTCACCCGGTTCAGGCGCGGTTTGATCGTATAGTTCGCCATTTCCCAGAGCTTCGACTGCGCGATCGTGTCGGAAGTCAGGCTGTAGCCAAGAATGGGAAACGCCGCAAATGTGAGACGGTTGCTGGTGAGTTTCGCCCCAACCGGCAACTCCGGCTGCAGACGCGCCAGGGCTGCATTCACATATTCCAGCGTCTGAAACATGTTTACGTGCCAGTTGAAAAAAAGATTGATTTCAGCCGTGCCGCGGCTGGTTGTCGACCGCACGTTTTCGAGGCCCGGGACGCTGTTCAGCGCTTCTTCGATAGGCCGCGTCGTCGTGACCTGCATCTGATCGATGGGCGCGACCCCGTTGTCCACGCCAACCACAATGCGCGGGAAGTCAGTCGATGGAAAAACGGCGACCGGGATTGAGAACGCCAGATAAACCCCAACCGCAACCAGCGTCAGGATGACGAAGATGACGGGCTTGGAGAACCTGGCTGTCCAGTGCTCCTGCTGAAGATCCGGCTCGGTCATTTTTTCGCGCCCGGTGCGGCATTCGGTGAAGGCTTCGGGGCATCTTTTGCGGGAGGCCCTGCGTCGTCGTCATCATCATCGTCATCGTCGTCCGACTCCTCTTTGATGGTGACTTTCGCTTTGTCGTCGAGACCCAGTCCCCCGGTGGTGATGACCTTGTCGCCTTCATTCACCCCCCCAAGGATCTGCACGCGGGCACCTTCCCGAATGCCAACCGTAACCTTGCGCTCGTGAGCCTTGGAATCTTTGCCGACGACCAGCACCATCTCGCCGCCTTCGTCCGAATTCAGCAGCGCCGTGGCTGGCACAAGCAGAGTGTCCTGAATCAGGTCGGCTCGAATCGCCACGTGAACCGTGCCGCCGGGTTTCAGTTTCTCCTCGGGGTTATCAGCCTGCACCCACACCTGAACAGTGGTTGTGTTCGGATCGACCGACGGGCTCACCACAGTTACCGCACCAGTAAGGGCGCCGTCCGGGCCGGTGAGGGTCGCCTGCTTGCCCGGCTTTATGTATCCGGCTTCCTTAAGCGGAATATTGGCCCGCGCCACCACCTTCGAGATATTCACGATGGAGACGATCGGTGTGCCGCTGGCTGCCATTTCGCCGGGATAGACCGGGCGGTCGGATACGATTCCGTCGATCGGACTGCGGATTTCCGCATAGGAAACCTGCACGTTAGCGCTGTCGAGGTGGGCCTTGGCGGCGGCCGCGGCCGCCTGTGCCCCCCGGACCTGTCCGGCGCTGCTCACCTGCTGAAGAGCCTGCAAATGCGATGCGGCCGTATCGTACTGGCTCTGCGCCTGAACCATTGCAACCTTGGCGTCGTCGACTAGTTTTTGCGCCAGCGCACCCTGTTTCTGCAATTCGACGCGGCTTTCATAAACCTTCTTTGCCGCTTCGAGCGCCTGCTGCCCGGATTGCACATCGGCCTGCGCCTTTGCCCGATCCTCCACTACAGTGCCGGCTGAGAGTGTCTGCAGCGATGCCTGGGCCTGATCGTACTGGCCGCGGCTTTCTTCGGCCGCGGCTGCCAGATCGCGACTTTCCAGCTCCGCGAGAAGCTGCCCGGCTTTCACGTGATCGCCCCGGTTCACCAGAACCCGCTTCACGGGTGCACTGATTTTTGAAGTTACACTGGCCTGATCGATCGGATAGAGCACGGCATCAGCTTCCACGATCAAATCGATCGGCCCGCGCGTGACATCGTCAACCTCAACCGAGGCCGGGGGCTCGCTATCCGCTTCCTTTTCCTTCCCTTTACCGCAGCCGACGGCAAGAAAGCACACAATGCACAGCAAAGCGACCAGAGAGCCGGTAGCGCAGGCGGTCGTTGCCGCCGGCCCGGAATTTTTTCGCCGGAAGAACTTGGTCAGGATCTTGTTAGCAGACATTATTGGGTTCCTGTAATTGTGCGCAGACTCGCCAGTGCCACGCGATAACGAACGAGGCCGTCCTCATACGCGTTTCGCGCCTGCGTTACGGTAGTCTGCGCATCCACGACTTCAAGCGCGGTGGCCTCGCCCGCGCTGTAGCGAAGAAGCGTCAGCCGCAGACTCTCCGCCGACAACTCCGCCGAACTGCGCAGCGAGTCGATCTCGGCCTGCGCCGCCTCCGCCTCTCTGTATTCAGTTGCTAGTGCGCCCTGGAGCGTGCGCTGGGCGTAAGTGAGATCGAGTTGGGCCTGCTGTTGCTTAATCACCGACTGCCGGACTTTGCTGCGGGTCGCCCCCCAGTTCCACACCGGAATGTTGAGAGTCGCCTGGGCTGAGTAGCCGAGGTTCCGCCGGCTGTCGGTATCTATCGCGAACCGGTTGGCGTCAATTCCGTAAAAGAAATCCAGACCCAGTGAAGGAAGATAGGCATACTTCGCAACGTTCACTTCATACCCGGCTTGTTGAATACTGGCTTGCGCAGCTTTCAAATCCGGGCTGGTAGCGGTAGCTTTCGCCTGTGCTTCGGCAAACGGCAGAAGCAATGCAGGTTGCTGCAGATCGTCCGCTACCGTGAAATCGGAGCGCAAATCCGGAAAAATCAGTACGCCGAGGGAGATTTTCGCTTTCTCGATGGCAAGCCGGGAATCCTGCAGATCCCTCTGCCGCTGCTGAAGCGTAATTTGCGCCTTCACGACATCCGCGTGCGCAACCTCTCCACCTGCCTCCTGCTTTTGCGTGATATCAAGAAACTGCTCGGCTTCGGTGAGGCTGATCCGGGCATTGAGCGCTTTCCGCTCCGCGCCCAGAATTGCGTAGTAGTCCTGAACCACCGTCAGATTCAGACCCCGTGCCGCGATCTCGACTTTGGCTTTGGCGACGGCTTCGGCGGCCATAGCGGCATTAATTTCCCCGTGCCGGACCAGCGCGAGCAGTTCCTCGTGTACGACGACCTGTTCGTTATAGATATGCACGCCGTCGTTCGCCACAAAGACGCCGGAAGGCGTGCCGTCTCCCTGGGTGTAGATGAACTGATTGAAAGCGTTGACGCTCGGCAGCGTCGCGGCCTTCGCCTGC
>Ga0206876_1087_pt1 | contig 24204 bp, 16 predicted proteins | sample Alteio_BWOrgCont_10_FD_152619 | JGI IMG/M metagenome (GOLD analysis project Ga0206876, IMG submission 152619) | Enriched cells from forest soil in Barre Woods Harvard Forest LTER site, Petersham, Massachusetts, United States -... | ecosystem: Environmental > Terrestrial > Soil > Temperate forest >...
CCCGCTCCTCTCCGAGACATCGTTGCCCCTGAATCCGGCTGGGAGGCCGGCGAGACCCATACAGCCGTCTTTGCCGGTGGCTGCTTCTGGGGCGTGCAATCTGTCTTCCAGCGTGTGAAGGGCGTGCTGAAGACCACCGTTGGCTACTCCGGAGGCGCAGCCGAGACGGCCAACTACCGCGCCGTCTGCTCTGAAGGCACGGGCCATGCAGAAGCCATCGAGATCGTCTTTGACCCCGCGCAGGTCACCTACGGAACCTTGCTGCGTATCTTCTTCTCCGTGGTGCACGATCCCACCCAGCTCAACAGGCAGGGCGCGGACGTTGGCACCAGCTACCGCTCGGCCATTTTCTACACCAGCGAAGACCAGCAGGAGGTTGCATCTGCATACGTGAAGCAGCTCGACGCAGCGCACATCTTCGCCCGACCCATCGTCACGCAAATCGTTCCGCTCGAAGTCTTCTATCCCGGCGAGGACTATCACCAGGACTACGCCGTCAAGAATCCGCACAATCCTTACGTCCAGGTCTGCGACATTCCCAAGATCGCCGCACTAGGCGAGCAATTTCCGCATCTGTTTCGGGAATATCGCCGTTAGTGCCGCGACCTTTCCTTCGCCGTCATACCTCTGTAAACCATTGAAGTAGCGTCTAACCGCTAAGCTTCATCGGGCCACCGCAGGCATCGGAAATGGAAAGAGATTGATGAAAAAGTTCGTCCGCACCCTCTGGATCTCATTGTTTGGTCTGTCACTCACTTTGGGCGCGCAAGCCCAAACGCCGACGCAGCCCGCAAGTCAGACTCCAGCGCAGACAAAGCAGCTGCCGGCGATTCCTGCAGCCACCGGGGCAGACAACGTCAAAGGAGATCAGACTCCTTCCAACTCCGGCGAAAACATTGCCAGCACCCAGCGTCTTCGCCTTGGCGCGATCGATCCCTCTACTCCGCCCACTGACCTTCCTCGCAATCGGCCCATCATCGGCTTGGCCATGGGTGGCGGCGGAGCAGTCGCCATGAGCGAAATTGGCGCGCTGCAGTGGTTTGACGAGCATCGCATCCCAGTCGACGTAATAGCCGGCACCAGCATGGGCTCCATTCTCGCCGCGCTCTACTCCACCGGAAAAACACCTGAGCAGATGCAGCACATTATGACTGAGGAATCCGTCACCAACGTTTTTCGCATTCAATCCGAATATGCGTCGCGCGACTTCCGCCGTCGCGAGGATTCTCGCGAGACGCCTAACGCCATCGGCATCGGCCTGAAGCATGGAGCGTTCCGCAATGCGCTCTTCACCGATACCGGCCTGAATGAGCTGCTGGATCGCGAGTTCCTCGCCTACAACGACCAGACGGATTTCAACGATCTCCCCATTCCCTTCCGCTGCCAGGCCACAGACCTCAACGATTCGAAATCCGTCACCTTCGCGCGCGGCTCTCTGCAGGATGCTGTGCGCGCGTCCGCATCTATCCCCGGCGTCTTTCGCCCCTTTGAGCTCAACGGCCACCAGTATATTGACGGCGCTATCCTCGATAACCTCCCAACACAGCAGGTGAAGGCTATGAACGCGAATGTCATCATCGCGCTCAGTCTTCCACTTGAACCGCCTGGCAAGAACGATCTCGACTCCATCGTCGGCGTGCTACAACGTGCCTTTGCTGTCGGCATTGAAGCCAACGAAGAGCGCGACCGCAAGCTGGCTAACATCATCATCCAGCCGGATGTTGCAAGCTTCAGCGCCACCGACTACCTCAAGACTCCCGAACTTGCCAAGCGTGGTTATGCAGCAGCCGAAGCCCACAAAGCCGAGTTGCTACCCTATGCTCTGAGCCCAGCCGATTGGGAAACTTACATCGCGCATCGCCGCTCTAAGGAGCGTGGTCCTGCCGGCACCATCCTGATGGTCAAGGTGAAATCTCCCAACGAATCAACATCCGATTTCGTCAACCGCAAGTTCGCGCCACTGGTAAACAAGCCGCTCGACACGAAGAAGATTGACTCGATTCTCGCTGACATTCGCTCGGATGGCCGCTACGACGCTGACTACACTGTCGGATATGATTCCGCGGCCTCCAATCGCCCCATCCTTCTCGTCACCGTTGCCAACAAAAAAACCGGCCCGCCTTTTATCGATCTCGGCTTCAACCTTGCAGCGCAGACAAGCGGCGTAACACGCGCGACCGTCAGTACAGTCTTTCTCTACCAGGACCTTGGCAACTACGGTTCTGAATTCCGCGCCAAGGTCGACTTTGGTTTCCTCACGCACGCCGAAGGTGAGTATTACCGAAAGCTCGATTACGCAGGCTTCTTCGTGGCTCCGCGCATCTCCTTCGATCGCACCCCCTACTACATTTACAACAGCAATAACTATCGGCTGTCTGAACGCCAGTCGCAGTTTGCAGGCGGTGGCGGAGATTTCGGCTGGAGCGATAGCCGCCGCCAGGAACTGCGTGTTGGCTGGCAGTTCGACAACGTGCAGTGGATCACCACCACCGGCTCTGACGGCATGCCTGACTACAGCGGCAACTCGCAGCGCGCACGCATCCGTTACGTCTTCGATTCCCAGGACCGTGCGCTTGTTCCACGCTATGGGATTCGTTCCGTTACCGAATTCGGCTATCTCTACGCCACACCCAACAGCCCCAGCACACCCACGCTCTACGGACGGCTCGAAGCGGCACACACTTTCGGCGACAAAAATCTCATTCTTGCCAACGCTGAAGGTGGAACGCTATTCAATAACAACGTCGCCCAGCCCTTCCGTTACACACTGGGAGGTCCGCTGCGTCTTGCTGCCAGCTCGATCGATCAGTATCGCGGCACCGACTACATGCTCTTCACGCCGGGATACTTGCGTCGCATCGCCAAGCTGCCCGCCCCGCTCGGCGAGAGCATATACCTCGGCGGCGCCTACGAGTTCGGCCAGATGCGCGCACCCGACGCTTCTACTATCACTCGCCAGGACGTTTACCTCGGCGTTGTCGCTGAAACCCCCTTCGGGGTCTTCACTATTGGCCCTGCGGTCGGCTTCAATGGCGACTTCAAGTTGAACTTCACCATCGGCAGACTGTTTTAGCTATTTTCCAACTGACAATCTAGTCGCCAGCCGTTCCGGCAGCCTGGCTGCAAGGATTGCCTTCTTCGCGCTCTCCACATCATATGGAACGCGATAAAACGTCACACGCTCCGCCACATCGTCATAGATCGCAAACGCTGCGCGCCAGTCGTGGTCTCGTGGCTGTCCCACCGATCCAGGATTTATCAAATGCCGCGTACCAGCGGGCACATCAATTGCAATCTCTTCGGCTTTGTCCTTGGTGGTGTAAAGTGGCCGCGCCTCTTCCCACTCCTGGTCGCGCTGCGAGAACGCTCCCTGCAGATGCGTGTGCCCAAAGAAGGTAATTTCTGCGTCCATGCGTTGCAACGGTAGCCAGGCATCTCGCATGGAGACGATGTACTCATCCTCATGTAACGGAGACCCATGTGCGACCATCGCTCGCGCACTCGCACGCAGCGGCCCCCTGGGCATCGCTCGCAGCCACTCCAAATTTTGAGGCGTGAGCGTACGGTGAGTCCAGTTCGCAGCTTCTGCGGCAATCGGATTGAAGCCCTGCGAACTTGTGATCCCGCAACATACGCGGTCATGGTTGCCGCGCACGTTGATGGTCGCCAGCGGCCGCAGGCGATTAATTACCTCGTTCGGATTTGCGCCATATCCCACCACATCGCCCAGGTTCCATAGCTGATCAAACGGGCCGGCAGCGGCCAGCACTGCTTCCAGCGCCGGCAGGTTCCCGTGAATATCCGAAATGACGAGCGCTCGCATGGGACGAGGCTCAGTCTACCTCACCTATCACTGTGGGGCGTCCCCACGCGCTGCACCAAAGCGCACACTCCGGTAACCCTCAAACGGCCAGTTCACGCTCGCGGTCCGTCTGCATCGTAGGCGCCGCGTTGAGCAGCCGCTGCGTATAGTCGTGGACCGGCGCAGTCAAAACCCGCTGCACGTCTCCCACCTCCACAATCCTGCCGTTCTGCATCACGGCTACGCGGTCGGCAACCTGCCCCACCACCGCCAGGTCATGCGATATAAACAGCATCGACAGACCCCGTTCCGCACGCAGCCGCTTGAGCAGAGCCAGCACCTGCGCCTGCACCGTAACATCCAGCGCGGTAGTTGGCTCGTCGGCAATCAGCAGCTTCGGCCGGTTCATCAACGCCATCGCAATCACCACGCGTTGCCGTTGCCCGCCTGAAAACTGGTGCGGGTAATCATCGGCACGCAGCTCCGGCTCCGGCAGCCCTACCTCGCGCATCGCCTCAATCACTCGCGCTCGAACGTCCTTGCGCGAAATCCTGGGCTCATGTGCCTCCAGCGCCTCGGCAATCTGCCGGCCCACAGTCATTACAGGATTCAGCGCGGTCATCGGCTCCTGAAACACCATCGCCACTTCGCGGCCGCGCTGCCGGCGCATTGCCTCCTCTGGCAACGCCAATAAATCTCTCTCTGCAAGTTGAATCGAGCCACTCACATTCGCACTCGGCCCCAGGAGCCGCAACATCGCCAGCGCAGTCGCCGACTTGCCTGAGCCCGATTCGCCCACAAGACCCAGCGTCTCGCCGTTTGCAACATCGAACGAGATCCCATGCACCACATCGTGGCCGCCAAACCCTATCCGCAGATCGCGCACACTTAACAAGTGGCTCATCGAGCATTCACCGGGGGCGCCTTCAACAATCCCTGGTTCTGCAAATACTCCGCGAATGCAATCGCCGTTGCCGCCTGGTGCGAACGCGTCGTCACCACCACACGCCGCGCAGCGAACGCGCCGGCCGGCCCGCTCTTCACCGGCGACGACCCGCCGAAATTCTCCTTCGCCAAACGTTGCACGCTCGGCGGCAAGCCTTCCCACGATGCAGGAAATCCTTCGAACACCAACACGTCGGGATACAGCGTTGCAATCGTCGAGCTTGCGCTTGCGGTTCGCAGTTGCGCCGTGAGCTTGTCAGCGTCCACAGTTACAAACTGCACCGTGAGCTCGGGATACGCGGCGCGCAGCTTGGGCTCTACAATCGCCTCCACGCCTTCCACCTTCGGCGGCTCAGGCTGCGCCGCCTGCGCAATCGTGCTCAGCGAGTTTCCATAGCTGCCCGCCGTCTGCCCGTAGTTGCCGGCAGCCGTGCCCACGCTGCTCGCGTTCTGACCAACTGACGATGGCCTCTGCCCATGATTACTGGCCTCAGTGCCGTACGTGCCGGAGGTCTGCCCAAAGGTACCGGCCGTCTGCTCGTGGTATCCAGCCGCAGCAGCTGCTGCAGCGTCACGATCCGCAGGCGCAACATCATCCGGCGCACGCCCAGTGCGCGAGATCAACGGAGTATCCGATGGCAGGCCTGCGCTGCCGGCAGCTGTACCCACGCTGCCCGCCGTCTGGCCAAAATTCCCGGCCGTCTGCTCGTTGTATCCTGGAGGCCGCCGCGCAGAGCCGCCATAATCGGTTGGTGCGGGAACATAATTTGCCGGCCGTACCACCCACACTACGAGCCGCCCATGCTTCAGCGCTGCCGGCTGAACAACTGCGGGCTGCGCATGCAGCAACGCACAGCAGGCAACCAGCATAGCTACAGCAACGCTCAATCGAATCCTGCGCATAGCCCGTCTCCGTACAGCAATAGTCTATGAGACTTTGCTGCGCAGCGTAGGAAAGCAGGCAGCAGACATGCCCTAATCAAAGCGCGGCAGATGCTCCATGTCTTTCTCCGGCACAGCCTCAGTCGGCCCACCGGCCTTGATCCACGCCTTCAGACCGCCCTGGATTACCTTGGTCGAACAATCCTCGCGCTCCAGCATCCTGGCCACGCGCACGCTGGTTGCTTCGTGAGAGCAGGAGCAGTAAAGGTAGATCTCGCACTCCGGCTGCATAAACTCGCGCAGCGCAGCAAGCTCTTCCTTCAGCCGGCTCGGTTCCACGCGAATGGAATTCTTAATCCGCTGCATGCCAGGGTCGTAGTAGCCATGCGAACGCACATCCGCAATCACCAGCAGCTTCTCAGGCGTCGCGTTGTGCATTCTGTCCAGCAACTCCGGCGCTCGCACACGTTCAACCGCGCTAAAGCGTGTATCGCGGACCCAGTTGGCAGTCAACCAGATCGCGTAGAAAACCGCCAACAGCAGCACGAGTGCTGTAGTCGCGTGGCCCACACGCGCTACCCAGCCAATCACTTCGCGAAGAAAGCGCGAGCACACATAGCCTGCAAGAGTCCACGTTGAAACATAGAGCAGCACTCCCGCCGCATCCAGCCGCAAAAATCGCATAAGCCGCATATTCAGGCTCCCAGCTAGTGGTGCCGCTACGGTCGAGAGGCCTGGAATAAATTTCGCCACCACAAGCGTCTTCGGTCCGCGTTCGTAAAACAAATTCGCGGCTCCGAAGATGCACGTTTCCGCATTCATGCTTAAGCGGCAGAGTCCGGCCAGCAGCCACCAGCCGGTATAGCGACCGCCCAGGTACATCAACGTGTCTCCACAGAGTGCGGCGGTGCATGCAATTGCAATCACCAGCCCCAGGTTCAACACGCCTGCATGTGCCGCCGCGCCCGCCACCAGCAGCACCACTGAAAGCGGCAGCGGCAACCCGCAGCACGCCAGAAACAACACGACGGCCGTCACCGCGTATCCGTGGTGCTCGACAACTGCCAGTAAATCCATGCTGCGGGTCCCCTTTTACTGCGCTGGCAGTCAGCCTCGCTGGTCTGCTGAATAGGATGCCTTTGTAGTCTCTATTGTCGTATATCAAACACAAGAATCCCAAAATGGCTGATTCGCCGTGATGCTTGTGCATGTTTTCAGAATTGTAGCCGCATACCCAACTCCACCTGGCGCTGCCTGCTGCCACCGCTGGTAGATGAAAGCGGCGTGCCGAACGCCGGCGTCGACAGCCCTTCCGTCGCAAGCGTCGCTGCATCCTGAAACACCAGCGGAGTCGGCCCGGTCACACCATTTACGACAGATGGGATCCCAGGTAGAAACGCGCGGGTCTCCACGCGCGACAGCTGCACCGTGTTGAGCAGATTAAACGCCTCGGCAAACCCTTCGCCTTGTATGTGGTCGCCCAGCCGAAACGTCCGCGAAAGTTTTGCATCCACATTGCTGCGACCCGGCAGCTGCAGTGTATTGCGCCCCACTGTCGGCAGGTAGGTAGCTCCGCCTGAGCCGTTCACAGAATCACTTCCTCCGCTGAGATACGTCCCTCCATAAATGCCATAGCTGTAGGGAGCGCCGCTTCCCGCCCTCGCAATCGCTGCAACGCGCACACCATTCAGCACAACACGCATTGGCTTGGGACCGCGCGACAGCCGCACAAAATAAATCACATCGCCCGCAAATCGCTGCGGAAAATTTAGACCGGAGAGCCCCTTGTCGTAGCCGTTGGTAAACGGATCGAGTTGACCATTCGTTCGTGGCGTCGCACTCATCGGTGCGTAGTCGATGGCACGCGAAAACGTGTACCCTCCGCGTGCCTCGACCCCAGCGCCAAGCCAGCGTGCCTCTATCGTGCCTGCGTGATACGTAGCGTTGGCGTTGGACTCAATCTCAGTTACTGGCCCGTACTGTGTTAACAGCCGGCCCGTGTAGAGCGGCAGCCGGAACGTCTGCCCGTTCACGATTCCGGCATAACCGTTGCCGCCTTGAATCATGAAGCGGATATTGGCGGGCGACGGTGCAATGTTCACGTCCACGCTCTGCGGCAACTGCTGTGCCAATGCCATCGAGTAGAACGCCCGCAGCCACAAGTGCCGTCCTGCCGTGCGCTCAAGCTCAAACGTGGCGCGCTGCACCTGCGGCACACGAAAATTCTTTGCAAACACCATCGCCTGCGTGGTCTGTTGCACTGCAGCCGGTGGAGCGGTCACAAAATCGCACGGATATCCAAAGCCCTGATTTGGAGTCTGTGGGCATGACACTGTGGCTGTTGGCCGCAAACGAATGCTCAACGCACTCGACGGCAGCGCCGTATCGATCAGCGCGGAACGCACGGTAGCTCCCGCAATCCTGCCAAAGAACATTCCATAGCCAGCATGTACGGTAAACAGTGGCGAGCCTTTCGTTCTAGCTGCTTGCCGGCGCGGCGCCCAGACAACCGCTACGCGGGGTCCAACATTGTTGCGGTCTTCAGGAAATTGTCCTGTCTGGGCGGCGCCTGCTCCCAGCACGCTTACCAATGCGGCGTCCAGCGTGTAGTTCGGCGTCTGCGGCAGCGGCAGCAACGTGTATTCGTAACGCGCACCCAGCGTGATTGTGAGGTCAGAGCGCACACGGAATGAGTCTTCGGCGAATCCCGCAATCTCGTGCGTGACAAATTCCGTTTGCAGCGGCCCAAAGTTTTGCGAAAAGGTGTGGAAGCAGAAGTAGTGTGCGTTCGCCGACGGGCATCCGCCATTCGGATACGCATTTACGTTGAGTGTGTAGTCCGTAATCCAGTCCACCAGTCCACCGGCATGTCCACCCGTCACACCACTGTCATAGTTGAACGAACCCTCTGCGTTGTTGAAGGACGAAATCAAATCGTCGACCCTGCTCCAGTCGCCGCCCACCGATATCAATTGCCCATGCACTGCGACCTGCATCAGGTCGGCTACCTCAATGCGTCGCTCGCTGGGATACGCAATGCGTCCCAGGTTGGCTGGCGTGCCATACGCGAACCCCTGCGGGCCAATGTTCACCTGCGGAGCAAGACCACCGGGGCCAATCGCCGGCTCCTGCGCCAGTGACGCTCGTGGAGTCTCATACTCCAGATCGTGCGCCGTCTGAGCGCGCAGCTCATGGTTGAAGCGTGGAGAAAATTCATGCAGCCAATGCGCGGTGCCGGCACTAATCTGTAGCGCACTTGCGCCAATGCTTCCTCTGCCGCGCGACACAACTGCAGTGCTCACCTGTCCCAGCGCGACTCCCGCAGGAGCATTGAACTGGTTGTGGATGTACCCCAGTGTCAGCTGGTCGCGCTTCGAAGGCTGCAGATTTAATCGGGTCAGTACGAACGTGCGCGTCGCTATCTGAGAGGTTTCGCCTGACAAGCTATCAAGATAATCCAGTGCCGTATTCGTCGCACTCGGACTCATGCCGCGATTTTCCAGCAACGCAATCTGTGTCGGCGTCAGCTGATAAAAGCTTGCTACCTGCGGAGTGGATTCAATCGTGTCTTCGGTCGCTTGCTCGTCTACTGACGCGAAGACCTGCACACCACGCTTCAATTTCGACGGCAACAATCGCTGTGGCAACGACCATCCCACCTGCCCGCCGAACTGCTGCTGCTCACTCCGCGGCTTAGCCAGCGAGTTCGTCACAGCGCCATCCTTATAGTGAGTCACTACAGAAAACGGGTTTGTAGCCGCCCACGCACCTTCACGTACATGCACAAATGCACCGCCGTGCCATTGCCCTGGCCCGCCATGGTCAGCCCCGCGAGAAACCACAGACACACCACCTGCGCCGTTATATTGAGCGGAGAACGTCCTCGGCATCACGCGAAACTCACGCACTGTGTATTGGCCGAACGTCGCACCGGCATGCACACCGCCGGGCGTCACACCTCTTGCCCCTGCGCCAAAGTTCTGCCGGGCCGATAGCCCATCTACCGTCGTGCCATCGCCCGTCGCCGGCAATCCGGCTGCGCTCATCCCAACAGCCGGACCACCATCACTCGCTTGAATATTGCGACCGGCATCGCGGTCGCCGTTCAGATTGCCCGTGTCATTTTCTCCGCTTAGAGTCGCATCGTTAGCACTGGCATTCGCAGTGGAATCAACCCGTGCTGCGCTTTCCCACGTTCCGTCCAACAGTGGAACCTCACCGATATCGGTGAGGTTGTAATCATCGCTCTTCCGCCCTAACAATTCTGCGCCGGCAATCTGGAACTGCGACCCCGTGGCAACAGCTGAAGCGGCTTTGGGAAGCCGCGGCGAGTTCTTCAACCGGAGCAGTAGATCGCTGAGCTCACCGGCGTGTAGTTGCACGTTCTCCGTACCATCAGGAGTGGAAACTACATAGTCCCCCGGCTCCAGCCGGAGCAGCAGAAACGAGCCATCCTTCGAGGTGACAATCTTCCGTGTGGCTCCTTCAGCATCCTGGATTGCAATCTCGAGCGCGCCGGCCGGCCGGCCTTCAGCAGTTACCACCCGGCAACGCAGCCCTGCATCCACCGGCCCTTGCGCACTAGCGAGAAAACATCCAGGCAGATGAAGTGCCGCGGAGAGCAGCGCAACAGCCAGGCTCGCACTCGAAATTGAGCGGTAAACAACCAAGTCGCGTCCCTGCCCCGGGCATTGGCCGGAGCGCCTTCCACACAGAAAAGGAACACATCACCAAAATAAAAATTACCGCGCGCAGTGGGCAGCCTCAACTGCACAGCGCGCTGAGATCACAATATTTCGTTCCACGCAGCGTAGCTGAGTTCGACGTGATTGGAAAGTGCCGATTCGCTCTGCGGCTCCCAAAAGCAAAAGGGCGGCGGCCGAAGCCGTCGCCCTTGAGGTTTGTTGTGCCGGATTTAGAAGGTGAACTTCGCCGCAATCTCGATCTGGCGGGGGGTGTAGAGGAAGCCGCTGGAGTTTGAGCTGGTGACCGTTCCCAGTGTCGGCTGATAGGTTGCCGTCACCGACGAGGTAGTACCGTTGCTGAACGCGTATCCAGTGGTGTTGAGGCCGTCGACATTCTGGTGGTTGGCAATATTGAAGACTTGCGCGAAGAGCTGCAGTGAGTAGCCTTCCTTGATGTCGAAATGCTTCTCCAAGCGAGCATCGTCCACAATGTGCCGCGGATACTTCATGGTGTTGCGGCCAATGTTTGGAATGTACTGCGTATCGCCGCCGCCATTCCATCCAGTCAGCACCTTATTGCTGGCAACGTTACCGCTCACAGTGACGGACAACGGAAGTCCGCTCTGAGCCTGGAAGCTGTCATCCACGCTCCATCCGTTGATGATGTAGCTTGCCCAGTTCTTGCTGTTCACAAATTTAGGCAGGTTATAGACGCCCCATGCCACGATGCGGTTCGGAACGTTGTAGCTGCCGTTTCCGTAGTTGGAGATCGCGTTTGCATAAGGATCGAGCCAGTTTGTCGTGGAGGTGGTGGTCGTTGTGTTCTGGTTGTAATCCAAAGCATGCGACCATGTGTAGTTCACGTCAAACTGGATGCTCTTCATGGAATGGTTCTGCACTTCGGCCACGAACGCGTTGTAGTTGGAATTGATATTGCTGATAACGTCCGTGATGGCTCCGAAGGAGGTTCCAGCTGTGTTGTAGCTGGTGAACACCTTCACCGGAATTATGTTGGCGCCCAGGGGGCCATAGTTGGTGGTGCCCGCTGCGGGAGCAACCGTGACGTTCACAGTCTCTTCCGTGTTCGGGTTCAGGTTGAAGTCCAGGAAGTTGGTCAGCTCCTTGCCCAGCGCGCCTAGATAGCTAAGCGAGAGCACGGTTCCTTTGCCCAACTGCTGCTGCACGATCAAGTCAAACTCCTCGACCATGGGGTTCTGCAGGTGTGAATCGAGATACTCAACCGAGGGGCTGAGCGCCACACCGGCTGATGCAGGCGCCACGTTGGGGAACTTCGGCCCGGCAGGCACTGAACTGGTGGCCGTCGAACTGAAGCTGGTCGTGTATTGTGCCGGCCCAAAACCTGTAGTCAGCAAAGCATTCATCACGATGCCGTTGGTGAGACGTCCGTAATACATGCCGAAGCCGCCGCGGACTAGTGTCTTACCGGTGCCCGTGGCGTCATACGAGAAGCCGATGCGCGGACCTAAGTTGTTATTGTCGCTTGGGTGATTGTTGCCAACAGCCACACCGTTCACGACTTCCGCCGGGTTCAGATAATTGCTCTGCTGCATGGGCAGAACTTCCTTGTCATAACGAACGCCCACTTCCAGGGTCAGGCGTGGCGAAACCTTCCAATTGTCCTGAGCAAAAAGCGCCCAGTCGAAGGTGTTGATGCCGAACACCGGGTTGCCATAACCCTGCACGTAGCCGGTATAGCAAGGTGCGGTGCCGACTGCACCAGCGGTGTAAACCTGCGAGCCGCTCGAATTGCAAACACCCGTGCCCGTATAGGCGTTTTGTGACAGGTAGAGGTCCGTAAAGTAAGTGCTCTGATAGCCATAAGCATAGACGCCGTTGCTCTCAAAGGTGTTATTGAGCAGATCGGCGTTGTGCAGAAGATCCGCACCGAACTTGAAGGTATGGTTGCCCTTGTTCCAGTACAGTGTGTCTTCCACCTGCCACTTGCGCTCGTCCGGCAGCGCCAGGCGATACGAGTAATAGGGAGAGCCGAAGGTCAACCCGCCGCCAGTGGATGCAAGCACCACCTCAGGGACGTTGCCGGTGGGTCCAACGAGGTTAGCTTTGGTGTAAGGACTGTAAGGCGTCTGTCCTTCATCATTCAGCTCGCGGCCATACTGATAAAGTAGCTCGTTGCTGATGCTCGACGAAACCAGGCTGGTCAACTTTGCGACGCCATAGTCCAGCTTCACAAAATCAGTGCCCGTTGTATCGATAGCGTAAAAGACAGGGTTGGCTGTCTGAACGCCGCCGGGTGAATCCCAACGAAGGCGGTGATACAGGAAGCTCGCATGCTCCTTGGGATTAATCTGCCAGTCCAGCTTGGGAGTGTTGATCTCCTGATAGCCGGTGCGCGGAATGCTGCCGAGGTCCTGAGTGTTCAAATTGTTCAGGTCCGTTGTAAAGAGGCTAGCAGCAGCTGCATAACCTGTATTGCCACCGCCAAAGGTCGCATATCCAGCCGACGACAGGCGCGCCGCCATGAGGCAGACTTGCTGGTCAACGGCGCTAACGGTGCCGGTCACCTGGCCGGTCGTGCTGCAAGTAGTACCGGCCGGCATTGTTGCATCGGGAGTCAGGTAAAAGTTCGAAGGCGTCGAAGGTGTACCGATCGCAGGGAAGATACGGGAGTGCTGATCGTAGGTATACATCCAGAACAACTTGTCCTTGATCAGGGCTCCGCCCGCGGTGAAGCCATAAATCTTGCGCAAATCCTTGGGCTTCAAATGGATCGTAGTATTGGCGCCATTCACCAGCACCGTTTCAGTGGTGTAGTTGTTATAGGCATTCCACTTGCTCTGACGGTCATAGAAGTAAGCCTGACCGTGAATCTGGTTGGTGCCGCTCTTGGTGACCGAGTTGATGACGCCGCCAGCTGCGCGGCCAAACTCTGCTGCGTAGACGCCGGTATTCACCTGAAACTCACGTACCGCGCCACCAGCCGTCGAATAGCCTTCACGCGTACGGCCGCGCTCTTCAGCATAGTAAGCCTGGTTGTCGTCGGCACCGTCAATTTCAACGTTGTTGAGGATGGTGCTGATGCCGCGCACACTCACCAGACCGAAGCCGCTTGAATCGGCAACAACGCCGGGCGTCGTCATGGCCAGCGCCGACCAGCGGCGGTTGTTGATGGGAATGTTCGCCATCGCGGTCTGATTGAGGTTCGCGCTGAAATCTGGAGACTCGAAATTCAGAATCGGTGCAGCGGCGGATACTTCCACTACCTCGCTCGATCCCCCAACTGCCAGGTGCGGCTCAAGTGTCGTCAACTGGCCAACCTGCACAACCACGTCGTTCTCTGTAAGCGTGCCGAAGTTCGCTGCGGTAATCGTCACCTTGTAGGAGCCGGGCTCAAGCAGCGGGACATTGAAGTAACCCTTGTCGTCGGCCGTCACATTCTGTATAGCGTTTGTGGCGACGTTGCGAATGGTCACCTTAGCGGCAGGAATCACCGCACTGGTTGAGTCTTCTACCGTGCCGGCGATCGCACCCTGGGTAGATGACTGCGCCATCGCAGCTCCAGAAGCGAGCCCGGTTGCCACAAACAGTGCTGCTACTCCGAGCGTCCATTTCTTGCAAATCATGTCGGTCTCCTCAAAATTTATGCAATCGCGCAGCTCAAAATTTCTAAATGAGCTCTGGCGTTGCCGTTACGTACCCAAAACACCTTAGCCTGCTCCCGTCTAAATGCGGGAAACACTCCCGGGTATGCTCCACTCCAGTGTGCAGGTCTTCTAGTCAGTGCATGTATTAACAAGTGTACCAGTGCCTCAAGTGTCAACATCCTTCTTTTTTCCTATATCGATTACAACTTGATGAAAACCCGGATAAAACTGCGCATCCTTATTTATTTCAGTCACATAGCCGATCCTTTTCTGCCCCGCATGAACCATTTCCGATACACTTATAAGCTGGTCTTACATGTTCATTGATGAAGCACGAATTCGAATCAAAGCTGGCGACGGCGGCAACGGTGCAATGGCCTTCCGTCGTGAGAAGTTCGTGCCACGCGGAGGCCCGTCCGGTGGAGATGGCGGCCATGGCGGCGACATCCTCATGCAGTCCTCGCTCTCACACAACACGCTGGTTCACTTCCGCTTCAACCCGGAACACAAATCCGAGCGCGGTGGTCACGGCCTCGGCTCCAATATGTCCGGCGCCACCGGGGCGCCGCTTGTGCTCAAAGTTCCAGTTGGCACCTTGCTCTATGACGATGACACCGGCGACCTGGTACACGACTTCGCCCAACCCAACGATCAGATCGTTGTCGCGCGCGGAGGCCGTGGCGGCCGCGGCAATCAACACTTTGCTACATCCACGCATCAGGCTCCGCGCGAGCATGAACTCGGTCGCCCCGGAGAAGCGCGCAACTATCGCCTCGAGCTTCGCCTGCTCGCCGATGCGGGGCTTGTAGGATTTCCCAACGTCGGCAAGTCCACTCTCATCTCGCGACTCTCAGCCGCGCGTCCCAAGATTGCGAATTACGAATTCACGACGCTGGAACCCAACCTCGGCGTTGTGCAGATTGGCGAAGCTCCCTTTGAACGCAGCTTCACCGTCGCAGATATTCCTGGGCTCATCGAAGGCGCGCATCTCGGCGCGGGTCTAGGCGTGCAATTTCTTAAACACATCGAGCGCACCACCGTGCTTGTGCATTTGATTGATGTTTCGGATGCGAATTCAGAGTCCGGCACAGCTCGCCCAGACCCCGTGGACGACTACAACGTCATCACCGCCGAGCTCAAGGCCTTCGACCCCGCGCTGGCCGCCAAGCCCACGATTCTGGTAGCAACCAAAGCGGACGTCGCCAATCCTGACAAGCTGAAAAAGCTGACCACGTTCGCCAAGCGCAGGAAACTTCCGCTCTTTACCATCAGCGCGGTCAGTGGTGAAGGAATTGAAAAACTGAAGTATGCGCTCGCCGATGCCGTCGAAGCCCACCGCACCATCGACACAACCGGGCCGGTTCCCGCTGTGCCGCCCAGGCACAAATCCGCTTACCCGCCTCCGGCACCCTCAGCCAAACGCAAGGGACAAAGATAAAAGTAAAAATCAGCTATTGATTTTCTTGCTGCTTACCAGTGCGGATGCCAGAAATCGATCGCCGCCACACAAATCGCACCGAACGTAATCACCAGCCAGAACCAGTTCCTGTCCAGCCAAGACCCCGATCCACCCGATCCACTCATCGCCAACCTCCTCCGAAATTCACTCTCTCATCCTATCGGAGTCGCGACGTTTTTCTCTACCCTTACTGCCTGTCTTCCCTGACCACCTTCACCAGGTAGTCAAGCGCGCGCGGGTCTTTCGACTGGCCCAGCCAGAAGATCGCTTCTCTCCGCGTGGTTGCATCCTTCGTCGTGCTCGCCACCTGGATCAGCTCCGGCACTGCCTGGTCGGCGGGCAGCCGCGACAAGGCAAACACCGCTGACTTCCGAATCCCCGCCTCGGGGTCGTTCTTCGCCGCGTCACTCAGCGCAGGAACAATCCGCGGATCGTTCCCGCCTGTCTTTCCTGCCATCTGCGCCAGCCAGAACTGCGCCTGCGAGCGCACCTTCGTGCTCGCATCCGACTTCGCGGCGCTGATCAAATCATTGACCGCTGCCTTCTTCGAATCGCCCTTTACCAGCGACATATCGAACACCAGCTTCACGCGGAACGCTTCATCCTGGTCGCTTTTCAAGAGCGCCGAGACTGCCTGGTAGCCCTCCGCTCCACGCTCATTCGCGAGCCAGAATGCTGCCTTCTCACGCGCCGGCTCCGCATAAGTTGTCGCCGTGAACGCCTTCAGCGCCGCCGTCGCCTCCGGGCAATCCTGGAGCGCGATCGCCACAAGCCCACGGTCCTGCAGGCGTTGCAGTTGCCGTGCGGGTTCACGCTGCACGTCGCGCTCAATGCGGTCGCGCTCGCGGTCACCGGAATTCACCACGAGTGGCGGGTTTGCGGCAGCCTTTGCAGCCTCAGCAAAGCTCGCCTCCACTACACCCTTCAGCGTCTTCACGGAATCTGCCGCGCTCACATTGGTCAGCCATACAAACGGCATACCGCCAGCATCGATCTCGCGGTCCATCGCATCGATCGAGATGCGCTCAACCTTGCCCGCAGTCACACGCAGCAGAATCGCCGCCGGCGGAATCGGCTTCGATTCGTCCATCGTGCGCATCTCGTCGCCGTTCGTGCCCTCCAGGTGAACCACCTGGTCCCAGTTGGAATCGACGCGGTGCGTCGCCGCGACCGCGTAACCGATCCACGTCGATGTTTGCGTCGCGGCAATCTCGCGCTGAAGGTTGTCGCCGGCCTTCACGGACATCTGCGCGTGTGTCACCTTCGGCTGTTGAGCCTCAACCATCACCGCGCACATTGCTCCGGCCATCACCATCGCTGCTATCCACGCATGTTTCCGCATCGCATCCTCCATGAATCACCAACCACTAGCCACTGCTTTACTTCAGTAACTCTTCCATGTACGCGGTCGCCACCGGGTCATGCATGATGGCCAGTTGCGAAACGATGTCCCGCTTCATGTTCAGGTCTTTCTCGCCACGAGCCAGGTCCACCAGCCGTGTTGCATCGTGCGCGATGAACAATCCGCTCAACACGGCGCGCTTCACCTTGGGATCGGTTGTCGTCTTGTAGATCTGTACAAGAGTCGGCCCTGCATCCTTGGCCCGCTGCGTGGAGAGCACCTGGATCGCTTCCACCTGCAGTGCCGGGTCCTTCGCACTTGTTGCTACGTCCAGCAGCATTGCCTGCGCCTGCGGATCTTTGCTGCGGCTCAGCGCAAACAATGCCTGCCTGCGTACATTGATCGGCTTATCAGAAAGAATCAGGTCATGCAGAGGCGGCAGCGCTTTTGCCGGCTCCTGCTGCAGCAGGGCATTCAAAGCCAGGAGCTTGATGTCGTCCTCGCTCGTCTCGTGCGGTATTCCCTTGTAAGTACGGTCGCCATTCGGGCCGATGACCAGTACGCGTTCGCGCGCGGATTCGCGAGCCTCTTCCCGTACCTGATCTCGAATCCTTTCGGAGATCTCACGCGCATCTGCCGCGGATCCGTTTACGCGCAGCACCACGCATTCCTTGTTCCACGGGCTCTGGGGCATCTGCTGGCGCAAGCTATCGCAGGTTGAATTTGCATCATCCTTTTTGCCCAGCTTGTTCAAGCTGTAAGCCTTCCAGTAGAGCGCTGCATCGGCATGCTTGCCTTTGGCCGCTGCAACCTTGTCGAACGATGAAACTGCATCGGCCCAGCGCTGGTCATCCATCGCCTTAGTGCCAGCCGAGTACAGCGCGTCGTCCTGGCTGGGAGCAGGCGTGCTCTGCGGATCTGGCGTTGGATCGTTCAGCGCTGTCACGGCATGCGCACTTAACGGCAACATCACGCCAACCAGTGCCAGGGTAAGAATAAGTTTGTGCTTCATCGTGTTTTTCCTTTCGAACTTCTTTCAAGATTTTCAAAAACTGGTCTGTCTCGAACTCGCAGGAAGCACCGTCGGCTTCACTGTTGCCGCCGGGCTATCCGTGTTGTGGTGCAAAATTCTCAGGTCCAGCAAAACATCGCCAATGTGAATCTGTAGCCGCATTGCATCCTCGTCATGCGCGGAATCGCGCGGCTCGGCATCGAGCGAAGTCAGCACCCGGCCCAAATCGTCAATCACCGCTGCCGTCGACATATCGCCGCGCGACTCCGCGCTACGGTAATACACCGCGTTCTCCAGCAGCAGACGGTGTACCTGCTCCTGTGTCTCCGGCTGCAACCGCCCATCGCTGTGGCTTACTTCAGTCAAAACACGCTCCGCCATATCCAGGTGCGCGGCCAGCGAAGGATCCTCCGCTACCGCATCCGGCAATAGGACGGCCACTTCCTGCTTGCTGTTATTACCCTGCGCTGATTTTTTTCCTTGCAGCTCCTGCAGCAGATCATGCGCACGCTCCGCAATCGTCGCCGGCTGCACGCCATTCGCCGCTTGCTGCGTGCCTGGAACGCGATGCATAAACGGCACCAGCAGCAACACCACCGCCGTCGCTCCCGCAAGAGCACTTCCCGCACCGACCATCCACACTGTGCGCGTCCGGTGTTGACGTGGTGCAGGAGACAACACCTCCAGCGATGGCCTCACACGCTGCCAGGCCCTCTCCAGCATCGCGTCGTCAACAATCGGCGCGGCATCTCCACGAAACGCGCGCAGCGTTTCCGCAATCGCTTCAGACTCCGCCGCCAGCGCCGCATCCTTTTCAATCGCACTGTGTAGCTGCCGCTGCTTCCACCAGCCCAGGTCGCCCAGGTGATACGCGATCAAATCTTCTTCACTGAAATTTTTCATCGAGCCTCCTGCGGCTGCACATTCGCGACCGCCCTGCCCACACCACGAACTGCGGAAAGCTGCTTCCGCAATTTCCCAACTGCACGAAATACCGCCTGCCGTGCCGAATTCTCCGGCACTCCCAGCGCCGCCGAGATCACAGGTATCGGCTGGTCTTCCATGTGCCGCAGCACAAATGCCGTCCGCTCCATGGGCGTGAGCACCTTCATCGCCTCTTCGCGCTGCCGCCGCGCCTCGCGGTCCAGCAACTCTCTCTCCGGCGAAGGCCGATGCGACTCAGCTATCGGCGCAAATCCCGGCTCTCCATCCATCGGAACTGCATTCCAGTTCAGGTCGCGGTTGCGGCGTTCCACCAGGTCGAGAGCACAGTTCATAGCGATGCGATATACCCATGTCCCGAAGGCTGCCTCGCGGCGAAAATCCGGAAGCTTCTTGTAGGCCTTCAAAAACGCTTCCTGTGCAGCCTCTTCCGCGTCTACGGAATTGGCCGTTACGCGCAACGTCAGGCGAAGCACGGCGGGCATGTGACGCTCCATCAGAACGCGATACGCATCCCTGTCGCCGGCCACAACGCGAGCGATCGCGTCCTGCTCATCCTTCGCCATTCGCCGGTTTAGACCCCCAATCGTTAGCGCTGTTAGGCTCCACCGCCAAATATTTTGCTCTTATTTCGCCCTCGCTGGCTTATGGGGATACCCCCATCTGTCCCGCTGCTCTATTGTGGACGCAATGCCCCGTTCGCCTCTCCGCACCGCCAGTTGGACCACCGCTGTGCTCCTGACCGCCCTCGCGCTTGGCGTCTTCATGCGCCTTCGCCACCGCATCTTCACCCCTCAACCGATCGCGCTGCCCGCTGCGCCCATGGCCTCCGAACCCAACCTAATGCTGTGGGCCTGGGAGACCCCGGAAGACCTCATCACGCTCGACCCTTCCAAAGCAGGCGTTGCGTTTCTCTCCCGGGAGATTCTTCTCAGTTCCAACGATCCTGCCAAAATCCAGATTCGCCCACGCCTCCAACCGCTGCACACAGCGCCTGGAACATGGCTGATGGCAGACGTCCGCATCGAAACCTCTTCCAACTTCTCCGCCACCGAAGCCTCACCGCAATTGATCGCCGAAATCTCTCAGAGCATTGTCGCCGGCGCTCGTTCTCCTGCTGTCCGCGCCCTGCAGGTCGACTTCGACGCCACTGCATCGCAGCGCAGCTTCTATGCCAAGCTGCTCAAGCAGGTGCGCGCCGATCTGCGGCCTGAAGTCCCGCTGTCCATCACTGCGCTGGTGAGCTGGTGCTCACAGCCGAGCTGGCTTGCTCAACTGCCCGCGAACACCGTCGACGAAGCTGTACCCATGTTCTTCCGCATGGGAGGTCCTGCCGTCTCGCGCGCAAACGCACCCAAGCTGGATACCGTCACCCTCCCACTATGCGCAACCAGCATGGGCCTCGCCACCGACGAGACCTGGCCAGCCGTAACTGCAGTGCAGCGCGTCTATCTCTTCCGCTCCGGCCCGTGGTCCAGCACCGATATTGCAAAGCTCAACGCAAACGGATATCAAGGTCTCAGATGAATCTCAAAAAACCAATGCACGGCCGCAAGGTTCACTTCATCCTTTGGCTCGCCATCTTTGGCATCTTCGAACTCTCCGCATTTCCCTGCGGTCCGGATTCGCCCACGGCTGTCTTCACGCTCCAACATGGCCCAGACGACTTCGCCGGCTTCGCAGCTGGCCATCTCGGGGTGCCGCAGCAGCGTTACCGCACGCGTAGCCTGGTGATTGCCTACGACTGGATAACTGCGCGCACGCTTTCTGCCGCCGACCAGAAGCAGGCTGTGGCTGTAAACGACCAGATGCTCGCGCGAGAGTCAGACGCCACCAAACCGCCCGCCAACCCAAGCGGCTTCGACAGTTGGATGAAGGCACGCGCAGCCTTCGGCGCAGTCGACAACTATGTCCCCAACCCTCAGATGGACACCTTCTCCAACATCACGACTCAGGACTACTACCTCACATATTCAAACTGCCTTGACGACAGCTTTGCTACTGCTACAAAGACGCTCACTGCACGCTCGGCTGCCTACGGCGCGAAAGATCCGGCGGTCATTGACTGGGTACGCGGACAGGACGATGTCTTCAGCAACTGCCCCGGTAAACCTTCTCCACAGCCGAATGCCTCCGCCAACACCCCGCAGCCCAGCCCGCAGCGCATGCCACCTAATCTAAACGCCAGCGCGCCTGATTGGCTCAAGCAGGACCGCGCCTACCAGATCGCAGCCGCTAATTTCTACGTCGAGAATTACGAGACTGCACTCAGCGGCTTCCGCGCCATCGCGGCCGACACTAGCTCGCCATGGAGTGCCGTCTCGCGGTATCTCGTCGCTCGCACGCTTCTCCGCAAAGCCACCATCGCGGATGCCTACATCGGCGGCCCTGCCGACCAGGACGCTGTCAAGATGAAGGCCGCCGCCGACCGGCTGCACGCCGGGCTCGGGCTCGCGCAGAAGGAGCTTCTCGCGATGCGTTCTGACCCGCGCATGGCGCCGCTGAAACATGCCGTCGACAGCCTGCTCGACTATGTGAATCTTCGCTACCAGCCTGACGCTCAAGCGGACGTGCTGGCAACTCGCCTGCACACGGCAGGAACCCCGCGCTTTGGGCAGGCGCTCGTCGATCTCACCTACCTCCGCACCAACAGCAACCTCTCCGGCACGGTCCCTCTCAGCAATGCTGCCGTCGCCGGGGACAAGACCGGCTTGCTGAAGTGGATCAACATCTTCAATGACACCAATGGTCATTCGGCACTCGGGCTATGGCAGGTTTCAAAGACAAACGCCTGGCTGCTTGCAGCCATGGCTCAGGCCAAGCCCGGTGACGCCGCCAATGCCGAGCTGCTCAGTGCAGCGCAAGCCGTCCCTGCAACCGATCCTGCATGGACAGCAATCACCTATCACCGCCTGCGCCTGATGCCGCGCAATGCATCAACACGCGCAGCCCTGCTTGCCGTTCTTCCGCAGATCACGAAGAGCGAAGGCGTCTCCACGCGTAACCTCTTCACTGCACTCAACGCCGACACCGCTCCCACCCTCGAAGATTGGCTTGCGAACGCCGGCACCATTCCTGCCAGTGAAACCTCCTGGGGCGAGGAGGGTGAACCGCTCGACAGCGGACCGGTCGATCAGGCGTGTGGCGCAAAACTCGCGCCCGACCAGACACGTTTGTTCACGCAGGATTCCGCCGACCTGCTGAACATGGTTATGCCGCTGGATGTACTCGCTGACGCCGCCGAAAGCAAAACACTGCCGGCCAACCTGCACTTCCAGGTAGCGCAATCTGCGTGGGCGCGTGCTGTTATGCTCGACCGGCCCGAGATCGCCCATCGCATGACTCAGCTGCTGGTAGCTTGCCGGCCCGCCTGGAAGACAGTGCTTGCGGCTTACGATGCGGCAACCACGCCTGATGATCGAAAGGCCACCGGCCTGCTTGCCCTCATGCGTTTCGCTTCCACCGAACCCAACGTACGCGGCGGCGAGCAGCGCTCCATGGGCTTCGCGACCTATGACTCCTTTCGCGACAACTGGTGGTGTTCGGTTCCGCCTCAGACCTGGGATGCCGATGATTCCTTGGTTACTCCTAAGTCGCCGGCGAACGGTCCGCCTTTCCTCACCGCGGCGAACCGCGCCCAGGCATCCAGCGAACTCAAGACACTACAGAGCGCCGGCAGCGCTTCAGACTATTTCGCCGCGCAGGCGCTCGCGTGGTTTAAAGCGCACCCCAAAGATCCGCGCACCGCGGACATCGTCGGCGAAGCCAACCAGGTGTTGCGAAATAGCTGTCGTAACGATGGCACGCCGAAATTCGCCAAGGCGCTCTTCGATGTACTGCACCAGAGCTTCCCACAAAGCCCTTGGACCAAAAAGTACAAGACCTGGGAATAACCGTTATTCAGACCTTATGCATCTTTCTTTTTCTCTTCTTTTGATTCTTTGATCTTGCTTTCTGCCGTTTCTTTCTTGCGAAACTGGTTCGCTGTCGCAAACGCATCGCGCAGTTCCGGCGTGCGCAGGTTCTCACGCACATGCGCCAGCCGCTGCTCCAGTGCAGCAATTGTCTTTGCAATCTCTTCCGTATTGGTCATCGCCACATCGCGCCACATGCTGTAAGGGCTCGCGCCAAGCCGTGTCGTCTCACGCAACGCGCGTCCACCAATCGCCTGCACCGCGGCCATCCCTTCCGGATCATCAGCGAAAGTATCCTGCAGCAACGCGGCCAATGCCGTCGAGACCATCTGCGGCAGGTGGCTCACCCATGCACACACTTCATCGTGCCGTTCAGCGTCCATATTGCGCACCTGCGCCCCAAACAGCTTCACCAAATCGCGCCACTCAGATTCCAACGGACCAAATGCTGCAACCGGTGTAAAGAGCCAGGTCGCGCCCTGGAACATCTTTGCCTCAGCCAAAGAGGCGCCGCCTGATTCCTTCCCCGCCATCGGATGTCCGGGCAGGAATCGCGCATGCCCCGGCTGGTTGAAGAGCTCGACAGCCTTCGCCGCGATTTCGCGCTTGGTGCTGCCCACGTCCGTTACCAACTGCTCCTCATTCAATGCCGGCGCAAGGTACTCCATCCAGTCCAGGATCGGCAACACCGGCGTGCACAGCACAGTCACATCCGCCTTCGATGCAATCACTCCGGCCCGGCTCGCGAGCGAGTCGTCGATCGCGCCTATCTGCAGAGCCGTCGCCGACTCCTCGGTATTCGAGTCGTAGCCATAAATTTTTCCGCTGAACCCGCTCGCCTTCAGTGCCAGCCCCACGGACGCACCAATCAGTCCGGTCCCCACAATCGTCACGCGTTCAATAATCATCGTTGCTCTCGTTTGTGTGTAAACATCCGGGCGTCCTTGCCCGGGCTTTTGGATGCACGATAATCTGCCGCAACATGCCCGTGCCCGCGCACAACATACTTATACGTGGTCAACCCTTCAAGACCAACCGGCCCACGCGCATGCAACTTGCTCGTACTGATGCCCACCTCCGCACCGAATCCATACCGGAACCCATCCGCAAACCGCGTTGATGCATTGTGCATCACGCTGGCCGCGTCAACCTCATTCAAAAAGCGCTCCGCGGTCTTCAAGTCGTCCGTCATAATCGCCTCAGTGTGCGACGAGCCGAAACGATGGATGTGCTCAATCGCCGCCTCCAACGATTCCACCACGCCAATCGACAGCGCCAGCTCACCGTACTCCATGTGCCAGTCTTCGACTGCAGCAATCGCAAAATCTCGCGCCAGTATCCGCACGGTCTCATCGCCGAACAGTTTCACGCTATGCTCGCGCAGCAGCATCGCCAGCCGTGGCACAAACTCCGCTGCAATCTCGCGGTGTACCAGTACTGTCTCCACTGCATTGCACGCCGCTGGATAATCGGTCTTCGCATCGTCAATCACGCGGAGTGCAAGTGCTTCATCGGCGGCTCGGTCCACGTAGATATGGCAGACACCCTCTGCGTGGCCCAGCACTGGAATGCGCGTGTTGTTCTGAACGTAACCAACA
>Ga0206876_1102_pt1 | contig 24151 bp, 18 predicted proteins | sample Alteio_BWOrgCont_10_FD_152619 | JGI IMG/M metagenome (GOLD analysis project Ga0206876, IMG submission 152619) | Enriched cells from forest soil in Barre Woods Harvard Forest LTER site, Petersham, Massachusetts, United States -... | ecosystem: Environmental > Terrestrial > Soil > Temperate forest >...
AACAGTATCAGGTGGTACACCTTCTTACACTTACTCATGGAGTACTATTCCAACACAAACAAAAGATACAGCAACAGCTCTTTCGGCAGGTACCTATACAATAACAGTAACTGACAAGGGTGGTTGTAAAACAACTGCATCAACTACTATCACACAAGCTGCATCAGCTCTAACAGTATCGGCCTCGTCCACTACACCTGCAAGTTGCGGTCAAAGTAATGGAGTTGCTTATGCAACCGTAAATGGTGGTAATATTCCGTATTCTTTCTCATGGGCTGCATCGGGTGGAACAAATGATACCGCCAAAGGTCTTGGAGCAGGAAATTATACCGTTTCTGTAACGGATAATAATGGATGTACTGTAAAGGCATCTACAACAGTAGCTAATAACTCTACTCTAGCGGTCGGAATAAGTTCAACTACAAATGTTACTCCATGTTATGGTGGCAACAATGGAAGCGCAACAGCTACAGCAACTGGCGGTACGCCGGCCTATGGTTATAGCTGGTCAAGTGGCGCTACTACATCTACTGCAAGCAATCTTGTGGCAGGTAGCTACACAGTAACTGTTACCGACGCAAGCGGATGCTCAGTTAATACAACTGCTACAATTACTCAACCAACACTATTAAAAGATAGCATAATGACAACTACGAAGGTGAGTTGTCATGGAGATTCTAATGGAACAGCAACTTCACAGGCAAGCGGTGGATCACCAGGGTATACATATTTATGGTCTAATAACGAAACAACCGCTACCGCTACAAATCTGAAACCTGGCACTTACAGTGTAACTGCTACCGACGCAAATGGATGTCAAGCCACAAAATCAACTACAATCGGCCAGCCTTCTGCCTTAAGAGATAGTATAACCAGTACCACCCCAATTGCTTGTTACGGCAATACGAATGGAAGAATATATATTGGCGTATCAGGCGGTACACCAGGCTATACTTATAGCTGGGCACCGGGCGGAAGTACACGGAATAGGGTAACCGGCGGAGCAGGAACATATACCGTAACAATTAAGGATGCAAATGGATGTACTAAAATAGATTCTGTAACTATAACACAACCACCTTTACTTATAGCTAAAATAACAGACTCAATGCAGGTGGCGTGTTTCGGTTCAAAAACAGGTAGTGCAGTAGTAACAGCAACGGGTGGAACGCCTACCTATACATATGCATGGGCAACAGCAGGTGGAACAAAAGATACGGCAGCAGGAATTGCAGCAGGCACTTACACTGCTACTGTAACGGATAAAAATGGCTGCAAGGCAATAGTATCGACAACTATAACACAACCCGCCAGTGCAATTACAGGAACTGTAACCACCTACGGAGCTAGTTGCGGTAAAAGCAATGGCTCTGCAGCTATTAATGCAACAGGAGGAACTCCTTCATATACATATAACTGGACTCCTTCGGGTGGAACAACTGATTCCGCCTCAGCATTGGCGCAAGGAATTTATTCAGTTACAGTTACTGATGCAAATGGTTGTATATTTTCAGCTTTGGCTAACATAAGTGATACCACTACCTTAGCCATTGTAAAAGATTCATCATTTAATGTTACTCCATGTTTTGGCGACCATAATGGAAGAGCATATTTTTCTGTTAGCGGTGGAGCTCCAGGTTATACTTTCAGTTGGGCTCCTTCAGGTGGAACAGATAGCTTAGCAACAGGCCTGGCAGCAAATACATATACATTAACAGCCACAGATAGCAAAGGTTGTAAAGTGTCTGATACGGTTATAATAACAAGGCCAACACTAGTGACTGCGGTAATTGCAACTCCAACTGCAATAAAATGCAATGGAGGTACAACATCTGTAACAGTTAAAGCAAATGGCGGTGTTGGCGGCTTTACTTACAATTGGTCTCCTTCCGGCGGTTCTGGTGCTACGGCTACAGGCCTTGTTGCCGGATCGTATACAGTTGCTGTAGCTGATGCTAATGGCTGTTCAGCTACTGACTCTGTTACAATTACTCAACCTTCAGCAGTAACTGATACCATATTAACAACTAACATTTTATGTTTTGGTGGTAATAATGGTAGCATTACCGTGAATGTTACAGGTGGCACACCGACCTATACCTATAAATGGACACCTAATGTAGGCTCTTCGGCTACAATAACTAATCTGACAGCAGGAACCTATTCGGTTTCCATAAGAGATGCGAACAATTGTAATGCTACTGCTTCGGTTAGCGTAACCCAACCGGCACAACTTAGAGACAGTATTGTATCATCTACCAATGTACTTTGTTTTGGAGCTAATTCAGGCAGTGCTATGGTTGGTGTAAAAGGCGGAACGGCCTCTTATTCATATAACTGGTCTCCTTCGGGTGGGACCGGGTCAACTGCAAGTAACCTTTCCGCAGGTAGTTATTCTGTTACAATAACTGATGCAAATGGTTGTAACGGATCTTCTTCAATAACTATTAGTCAACCTGCATCTGCTTTAGCTGACAGTTCAAAATCTATTGCTGCAAGCTGCGGCAATAGTAATGGTTCTGCAAAAGTATATGCATATGGAGGCACTACTGGCTACACCTATAATTGGAATACAGGTGCAACTACAAGTAATTTAACAACAATATCTGCAGGTAGTTATACGTGTTCGGTAACCGATGCTAATGGATGTAGCGTTTATCCGGCAATAATAGTAGCAGATAGTTCTACATTATCTGCTGGCATAACAAGTTCAAGTAATGTTTCTTGTAATGGGGTTTGCGATGGAAATGCAAATGCTATAGCGAGCGGTGGTTCAGGTTCTTATTCTTACAATTGGGCCCCAGGAGGACAAACTACTGCCAATGCAACCGCACTATGTGCAGGTAAGTACACTATTACCATTACAGACACTAAAGGTTGTATATCTTCTGACACTATAACTATTTCTCAGCCAACACCTTTAACAGTAGTAATAGATAGTAATATTGCCGGAGGTTGCACAAATTCAGCTTGGGCAATTGTTAGCGGTGGTACAAAACCATATACATATAACTGGACCGATGGTGCAACTACTGACACTGTTACTGGGCTTTGTGATGGGGCTTATACCTTAACAGTAACTGATGCAAACAGCTGTTCTGCTAATGGAAACATTACGATTACTACACCAACAGGCATAGCCCAGGTAGACAACAACTCAAGTCTGAATATATACCCTGTTCCTACAATTGGAAACCTGAACATTGCTTTTGCTAATAATTCATTTATACCTCAAAACATAATAATCTACGATATGACAGGTAGAAAATTGATTGAACAGCAAACCGTAAACATTAATCGCGGATTAATTACTTTAAATGTTTCCAGTCTAGAACAAGGTAATTATATATTGAAACTTGTTAGCAATACTAACAATGAGAAAATTGAAAGGTTTAGCGTAGTCAAATAAGGAACGTTGTGTTTTCGTTAAAGTAAAAAGGTCAGAGCATATGCTTTGACCTTTTTACATATATAAATATACAGATCTATGCTTTCCCCAGCTCTCCTAAAAAATCGGCTTTATAGGAACGAGATACAGGAACAGTAACATTATCATCCATTACAAGGTATCCGCCATCACCTTTTATGTACTTCACCATTCTTTTCCTGTTGATGATATAACTACTATGTACTTTAATAAAATAGCCGGGCAATAATTTCTCTATTTCCTTTAATGTTTTTGATGCAGTTATCTTTTTTCCATCACTAAGGTAGAAATGTGTATAATTTGAATCGGCCTCAAGCCTGATGATCTCTTCAGGCTCTATAAATAAAAGTCCCTGGTTGTTTGATATGGTTATTTTAGAGTCGGCCGGCTTAGCATTATTTAATTGCTCAAGCATTGCAAGCAATCCACTTATCTGGTTTGAAGGCTTAATGCTAATTCCCTTATCAACCGCTCTTATTAGTTCTTCTGCAATAATTGGTTTCAGCAAATAATCAATGGCATTTGCCTTAATAGCTTTTAATGCAAACTCTTCATGTGCGGTAGTAAAAATAACACTATAGTTCATTTCTTTAGTTTGCTCAATAACCTCAAAGCCACTACCCGATGGCATTTGAATATCAAGAAAAACGATTACGGGTTTATGTAAAAGTATAGCCGAAACAGCATTCTGAACATTATGCACAATAGCCTTTACTTCAAGCTTAGGGCAATAGTTTTTAATTAGTATTTCTAATGACTCAGCCCCGTCATGCTCATCATCAACTATAATAACAGGGTAATTCATTTGTTCAACATAAATTTCATTTGCTAAAATTAATATTCCTTTGTTACCCCCATTTAAATTCAGGTAATTAATTAATTTAGTTGCTTTGCGCCTCCAAATGTTTAAACATACAATCACTACGTATTTATACTTAGAAAAGAGGCTTATTTGCTTTCTTGTATTCTTTATTTCAATACTTCAATGTCCCCTACCAGCTTTATCACAACAACCGGTACTAAAGAATTTTAACGTAAGGGATGGACTACCTAGTTTTGAAACCTATTGTGCCATGCAGGACACTAAAGGGTTTATTTGGTTCGGAACCGATGGAGGTGTATCATGTTTTAATGGGTATACTTTTAAAAACTATACTATTGAAAGCGGGCTTGTAGACAATACTGTTTTTGGTATATATGAAGACAGGCATGGCAGAATATGGTTCCGTTCATTATCAGGTAAGCTTTGTTTTTGGCATAATGATTCTATTTACGCTATAGGTGCTAATGATAGCATAACACATAATATACGAAACTGTATTATGTCTACTTTTTATATTGATAGTGGAGATACAATTTGGTGTGGAATCAGGGGTGGCACCTGTTATTTTAAAATAAACCCTGGATATAAGGGATCTGACTTTCATTGCATTGTGCCCAAAATGAAAAAAGGATATATAATTAAAATAGAAAAAGGACATTTTATATCCGGTAATATAATTGAACCCCATCAACCAGACAGGGAAATTATTTATAATAAACAACAGGTACAACAAGTTATTCCACTCAAGTTCAGCACTCCATATGAAGATAGTCTGGCACTTAAAAGCTTAATTATTGGTTATTTCTATTTTGCTGAGGACACTAACAATACATTTTATGCATATACAGGCAATGACATTATTAAACTTGATACAGATGGAATGTGTCCATTGTACAATACAAAACCAATCATTGGGCGGGCAACATGTTTTGTAAAGGATAAAAACAATCTCTGGCTTTCTGTTTACCACCAAGGCCTCTTTAATGTTCATATAACAAATGGCAAAATAACAGCCGGTAATATCCATATACTTAATGGGTATTCCATAAGTAATGTTATGACAGATAATGAAGGCGGGCTATGGATAACAACATTGGAAAATGGAGTGTATTACCTTGCTCCCAGTCACTTTCTCAGAGAATATGAATTACCGGTAGGCCAATCAGTTATTTATTATGCGCTTAGCAAGATTGATAAAAACCATATTATCATAAGTCACGCAAAGGATACTGTTGACCTTGTTAGTCAGGATACCACAATAAAAAATATCAGCTTAAGTAAAGCAAACGGGTTCTCAACTTTGTTTACCCATACAAATATTACATACCCTGTAATTATTAAAACCGGTAACCTATATAGCGATCATGCCTTCATGGCATATGTAATCTTCAATAAAGGTGATAAACCTAAGCCCATAATAGATGAAGAGAACAATATTCTTGGATGTTACCTTACAGCTATAGATTCTGTAAATAAACGTGCCTATATCTTAAACCGGTATTTTTTGTATAGCATAAACGAAAGCGATGAGAAATCAGTAACGATTGCAACACTTCCTTCCAGAACCTCTTCATGCTACCTTGATTCTGAAGGATATTTATGGCTTACATGCAATAATGGCCTTTGGGCATACCACAATGGCAAAATTGAGTATCATGGAAATGATGCACCATACCTTAACGAACGTATTGAAGGCATGGCACGCAGTACCGACGGAACTTATTATTTTGCCACATACGGGAATGGAGTACTTGTAAAAAAAGGGAGTAATGTCAAACGGCTCACTATTGCTAATGGCCTTTTTTCAAATAATTGTCAAGATATTTTCATAGATAGTTATCATACAATATGGGTGGGTTCAAAAAGTGGTCTATCGGCATTAGTCCTTGATTCAACCGGCAATTACAGTATTACAAAATACAACCTGATTGATGCCATGCCGAGCCAGAAAATTCAACAGATAGGCCAAACTGGGAATAAACTTTGGATCGCGTCAGAAAACACCATCATATCTCATACATTACCTGCTATAGAAACCAAAAAAGCTCCTTCGCTTTTTATCACATCATTCACTGTAAACGATATTAATTTTCCTGCAGAAAAACCTGCTGATCTGCGCTACAATCAAAATCAAATAAAAATATCGTTCATCGGATTATCATACAATAGCTTTGGCAAACTGGAATACAAATACAGGTTATCGGGATTAGACACTGCCTGGTACAGCACACAAAACCCATTTGTACAATACCAGTTCTTACCACCAGGTGATTATACATTTACCGTTAAAGCAATAACTGCAGAAGGGTTAGAAAACTCAGGTGTAGTAAGCCTAAGCTTCAGCATACATAAGCCAATTTGGCTAACTACGTGGTTCATTATTCTGGAAGTTTTACTAGCCGGAACAATTGCTTTTACTTTTATTCAATTCAGGTTAAAGGCCATTCAGAAAAAGGAAGAAGAAAAAACACTTATAAACAAACGTATTGCCGATATTGAAATGAAGGCTTTGCGCGCCCAAATGAATCCACATTTTATATTTAACGCTATTAATTCCATTCAAAACCACATATTGAAAAACGATAGTAAAACAGCGCAGGACTACCTTGCCCGGTTTGCCCGCCTCATCAGGAATGTAATGGAGAATTCAAAATCAGAAGATATTCCCTTGGGTCAGGAATTAGATACCTTGAAACTATATATTAGCCTCGAACAGCTAAGGGCTAATGGTAAATTCCAGTTTTCTATATCTGTTGCCGATAATGTTTCTATTTACAACACCATGATTCCACCATTACTATTACAACCTTTTGTAGAAAACGCAATATTACATGGGCTAATGCCATTACAAGATAAGACAGGAGTGCTGACCTTACATATTGAAGAACACGCTCAACAACTTACATGCATTATACAAGACAATGGCATTGGCAGGAAAAAAGCTGAAGAAATAAAGAAAAACAGAGCCGCTTCACATCGTTCAATGGGTATATCGGCAACCGAAGACAGAATCAATATACTCAACAATCTTCAGCCGGGTATGGCTAATATTGTCATTACTGACATTGCTGAACCACATACAGGAACCATTATTAAAATAACGATTCCATTAAAGATAGCTCAATAGGGTAATATTACTTTACCACTACAGTTTTCATAAACCTTTCACTGCCTGAAAGGCCAACGAACATATACGTACCAGCTACTAAATGAGCATTAGCAAGAGCCATTGAAAATCTTCCTCTTTCAATTTCTACCTGTTGGGTTAACACATCCCTGCCCATCATATCGTAAATATGCACCTCCATAGTACTGAAAGCAGGATCTGCCATAAATAACCCATTAAGTATAGTACCATCTGTCGGGTTAGGATATACAACCATATCCGAATTAGTTGTGATCTCATCTATACCGGTCGGAGTACTTGTAACACTTAAATTATCTACACCTACATCATTAGTTCCTTTATCGGTTACTATAAACCTGATAACACCTGTAGAAGATGTTGCCGTAGTTGTCACAGATTCAGTTGTCCAGGTAGACACCTGAGCGGAAATTCTCATCAAGGTATCAGTAAACGTTTTCCCTCCATCTGTAGACAGTACCACATCAAATTTAAATGGTGCAGGTGAAGCTTCATTGTGTATATAATCGAAACTAATGGTTTTGGTACCTGCTGTCGAAAGATTTATATACAAATCAAGTGCACCTGTAGAACCTGCAGGAGGAGGATCGTTATGAAACCTGGCACTATATGAGCCATTTGAAGAAGTTGGAGAATATGCCCCATTGGTTGGGCTTGACCAATCTCCGCCTGTATAGTCATCTCTATGCCAGTAATCATCATAATCTGGTGTTGTACCACCTATACTGCTTTTCCAGAATTTATCAGGTAGCCTTTGTGTCGCTTCGGCACAGCTATCGTATACCCATTGGGTTTCAAAAGAAGTTGAATAGGGTACAGTTGTATAAAAAGTCTTACAAACAGGTGGAACTGTTGGCCCTATCAGTGAATTAAATGCTGCAGTATCTCCATTAAACACATCCATATCTACTTGCCCGCTTATACCGGACACGGTACCTGTAAATGAATATTGCTTAAACGTCCAGGTAGGCCATGAACCCAAATAGGTTTTACTGGGAGTAACAGTAGGACTACCATCAGGGTCTGCTGTCCAGAGAGGATACGAAGTAAGCGAAGCGCCAAGGTAATTGGCAATCGAACCTGTAGTATAAAGTATTGGTTTAACACCCGTTGCATTTTGTACTGCTGTCATCCAGGTTTGTACCCATGAAACTAATGCAGACTGGCTAAAATATGAGGTAAGGGCCGTGCCACTTGGTGGATCTTCAAGGTCGAGTGCCGGAAGTAAATTACCGGCCTTAATATATGAACCGGCTATGCTTACGAAATAATTTGCTTCAGCAGTAGCAGTATTTGTTTCGGGATGAGCAAAGTGATACGCACCCATTACCACTTTTGCGGCAGTACCTTTGGTTTCATTGTACACAAAATCGGCATCCGCTATGGTAGTTCCTTCAGTAGCTTTAGCCCAGGCAAAAAGCCTTGTTGGCCTTACCGATGTCCATGTTGGTGTACCTTGGTATGAAGAAACATCGACCCCCAAAATAGTTTGAGCTGTAGAGCAGAAACTAAAAAATGATATGGCTGTAATTACAAGTAATTGTTTCTTCATTTCTTTGATGGTTCAATTGTTTTGATACATTTCCAACCTTTACCATTTATCTCAAACTCTATCTTAAAAGTTTTATCAGCGTATTTTGGATTCAATACAAATTTTCCATCTTTCTTTACAAGTATATTTTTATACTTTTTGTTTATCTCAAAAGTTGAATGCGTCTCATCTTTGGGATCAACCAACAATACCAATGAGGCATCTCCAACAGTAATTCGATACTGGTCATTATAAGGACTAACCTCAGTTATTTTACCAACTACAGTATTATCCTGCCCGAAAGCTGTTAATCCTATAAAGGATAAAATAGCAATTATGATTCTTGTTTTTTTCATAGGTGTATTTTAGAAAGTTTGCTTAAAACAAAGATAGAAAAAAACTGATGCAAAACCAAGCAATTGCTACAGTTTATATGATTTAGATGAGGTAAATGGTTTTAGATATAGTGGTTCGAGCTAATCAAATATTTGAACATGAACCATTTACAACACTTACGTTAGCCCCACCTACTGTTGGGCTGGTTTCGTTGGCTGTAAAATAAAAGGTTCCGTTGTATCGCGACCCACCAACAGCAGTAAGGGTAATTTGCCCCGTATTTGCCGCGCTTGTACTGTAACTGTACCCGAAATTATCAGATACGGTAGCATAATAGCCCGTTGACTGATCTCCCAGCGTAAATACTCCTGCCGAAATTGTTTTAAAATAAATTGTCATTGTATAACTACTGCTGCTGCCCTGCACAATAGTGTAGCCGTTCGAACCAGTTAAACTAACTGTAAATGTTACCTGGCTGCCATTAAGGCTTGCCGACATAGAGGCATTCGTAGCCGTTTCACTTTTATTGCAGGAAACATTGCTAAACATGGTGACAAATAAAATCAATGCAAGAAATATGCCGCCCAATCTTCTATTTATCTTTTTTACTAACCTCATACTTACAAATATACAAATTTGTTCGGAGAAATATACTGATTACATTTGCGTAAAACTTCTACTATTATGAAAACTAAACAACGCGTTATTACAAAGCTAATTGTGCTGATTGCTGCAGTTTGCATGGCTTCTGTTAGCTATGCACAAGACACGTTGAAAGAAAAAGCAGTTAAGGCCTATTATAATGGCTTTGTAACTAAAGACTGGAACATGGTAGTGAGTCAGCTTGCTGATGGCTTTACATTTACCAGCCCGGCACCCGATAACGATCACATACCTGTGGATAAATTTAAAGAGGAATGCTGGGGAACATCAAAATTCACAAAATCGGTTAGCTTTATTAAAATGTTTGAAAAAGGTGATGAGCTGGTATTATTGGTCGAGATCAAGACTACAGACGACAAGACCGTCAGAAATATTGATGTGTATGATTTTAGCAGTGCAGGGAAGATAAAAGCTGTAGAAGTATTTTTTGGGGCTGGTATAGGGTTTCCGGGCAACAAAAAGGAAAACAAATAAAAGCCATGAAAAAAGTATATCATCTTTCCAGTTGTTCCACTTGTCAACGAATTATTAAAGAGCTGCAGTTAAAAGAAAAAGGGTTTCTGTTGCAAGACATAAAGACTGAAAAAATAACACCACCACAGTTAGATAAGATGGTTGAAATGGCAGGCTCTGTTGAGGCACTGTTCAGCACAAAGGCAATTAAGTACAGAGAACTTGGCTTAAAAGACAAGAAGCTAAGCGATAAGGAAATGAAGAACTATATTCTGGAAGAGTACACATTCCTGAAACGCCCAGTTGTAATAATCGACTCTAAGATATTTGTGGGTAACTCAGCCTCAACAATCTCTCAACTCAAGGCTATTTTATAGCAATTACCTGCTCTGCAGGGGGGGGGTTTACACTTTTTGCGTTTTGTAAACCCTCAACGTATTGATTTTCAGTTTTGTGAATTCAAAAACAACCTCCGTTTTTGTAAACCCCACCCCCCAGTAAATCACGGGTTACACTTTTTCAATTTGTTACCCGTCAACATATTGGTTTTCAAAAACAAAACCATCAAAAATTTCACCATTTTGTAACCCACCCCATCTTTGCATTTGCTTGCCCTCTTCTACTTCAAGTAAGCCTAACATTTCAATGAACTACTTATTCCTTAGCACCTACTCCTTATTCTTAAAGTAAGTATGCACCAATAATGCAAAATTAAAAACAGTGTTTCGGTTTAAAAAGAGAAAGGTGTGGTTGTTTTCAACAGGCCATTACAACACTAAACTATGTTAGAGGCAATAAAAACATGAGGTTCAGATAAAGAAATTGAATGCGGTTTATCACTCCAATGAAAACTAACTAATCGGTAGTCGATAATTTTCCATATCATATCTGAATCTATAACTAACGAATATGGACTAACTGTGTAATCTGACCCGATTTTTCACAATTTAACTTATTAAAATGTCTTTCAAATGTAAGTAGTTATCCAATCTGATGGTTAACTTTGTATAGTAGTTTAAAAGCTAAATATAAAGTAAATGTCAGAAAAAGACTTTTTTAAGGATCAAACGGAATCGTCAAGGGTAAAAGCAACGATTGTTGCCACATACTTCCCTCAATATTGTAAGATTCTATTAAAATACACTCAACCTGAAATAAGATACCTTGACCTATTTGCAGGGCCAGGCAAGTATACTGATGGTAATCATTCTACCCCTTTATTACTTGCAAGCGCTTGTGCAAGCGATCCTATTTTATCTAAGAAAGTTCACATGTTTTTTAATGATTATGAAAAAGATTATACTGAACAACTAAAGGCAAATTTTAATGAGTCCTTTCCTCCAGGAACATTTACTTTTGAACCAAGATTTGGAAACAAAACTGTAGGCGAGGATATAGGTATTCAAGATTATTTAAGTAAAGACTTTGGCTCACCTAATCCACACCCTACATTACTTTTCTTTGACCCCTTTGGATATAAAGGAATTGACACTTTGGTTTTAGCAAAGTTTTTAGCAAATTGGGGGAATGAAATATTTTTATTTTTTAATATTAAACGTATTCATGCTGCAATTGAAAACAATAAGTTTGATGAACTTATGGTATCCCTTTTCCCAACTTCAATTCAAAAATTGAGAAATGACAGAAAATACAAAGCAACAACGCCAGAAAGATTAAAACTTATAATGGATAATTTGGCTTCAGAATTTGAAAATGCTATTAATGAACCTCTTTTTCATTGTGCATTTAAGTTTAAAGAAGAAGATAGTGATGGAACTAGTCACTTTATTATTCACTTCTCTAAGCATAGAAAAGGTTATGAATTAGTTAAACAAATTTATGATGAGTATGATAATATTGGTGCCACTTTAGAAAATGACGGAACATACACTTATGATGCTAAAAAAATGGGACAATCATCTGATTCTATGATAAATTTCGGTGATCAAAATATTGAATTACTTTCAAAGCAATTAGTAGAAAAATATTCTGGAAAAACGATAACTGCAAAGGATTTATTTGATGAACATCATCCATCTACACTATATTGTAATAGACATTATGCTAAAACTTTAAGGTCAATGGTTGAAGATGGAAAATTAAGGGCTACCTTTATCGATAATGCTGAACACAAAGTATCAGTATTATTAAATGATAAATGCATTTTAAAATTCGATTAAATGGCAAAATCTAATATAGAATGGACTGAAATGACTTGGAATCCTACGACTGGATGTAACAAACTATCAGCTGGTTGTAAATACTGCTATGCAGAAGTTATGTCAAGGCGTTTAAAAGGTATGGGGCAGGAAAAATATAAAAATGGGTTTAAACTAACAATTCATCCAGATACGTTAAAAGTACCCTATACATGGGATAAGCCCAAGAAAGTTTTCGTAAATTCCATGAGTGATTTGTTTCATAAAGATGTGCCTTTAAGTTATATAAAACAGGTTTTTACTGTCATGAATGATAACCCTATTCATACTTTCCAAGTACTAACAAAGCGCGCAGATATTGTAGCAAAGTATGACAAAGAATTAAAATGGAGTCCAAATATTTGGATGGGAGTTTCTGTCGAAAACGAAAAAGTAGTTGAAAGAATTGATTTCCTTAGGGAAACTAGTGCGCATATTAAATTCCTTTCTTTAGAACCATTAATTGGCCCTTTGCCAAAGCTTAATTTAAAAAATATAGACTGGGCCATTGTAGGTGGCGAATCTGGCCACGGAGCTAGACCAATAAAAAAGGAATGGGTAATTGATATTAAAAAGCAATGTGATAAGAAGGGTGTATTTTTCTTTTTTAAACAGTGGGGCAAACCACAGTTTAATTATAACCCTAAAGACCCAACTATAAATGCTGATCATCCTCAACACGCGAAGGGGGGATGCAGAATAAATGGGAAGGTTTATAGGAAAATGCCAAAAACATATAAACCATTAGCAACTGTTGCATAAATGATTACAGTATTTTAAGTCCTGCGCGTCCACTAATTCTACTACCCAAGCAAATTGCAACGAATTTGCTCACCGAATTAGTTTTACTTCTACCACCATATTCGCTAAACACCTTCTAATGGGTATTTAGAATACCATATTACTATTAACAAAACAATAACTATACCTTAAATCCATACAAATAAAAATTTGTTTATCTTTAATTATTACCCTTCACCTAACATTCTCATGCAACGATTCCGTTATTCAATTATTTTCTTCATTTCATTTTTATATTGCTTAAATGCAAATGCGCAAAGTAATTGGATTACGTATAAATTAGATTCCACCCGGATGAATTTTGTTGTATGTGACGGGCCTCATATGTGGATGGGAAGTAATAATTATCTGACAAGGATCGATACACTTACCAAAACCTTCATTATATATAGTACTCAGAATTCGGGCCTTCCTGATTCCAATGTAACCTCGCTTGCCATTGACCATAATGGTAATAAGTGGATAGGTACGCATAATGGGTTAGCAAAATTTACAGGAAGTACCTGGACAATTTATAATACGTCCAATTCAGCTATCCCTAGCGATACCATTATTTGCATTGATGTTGATCATTCAGGAAATATTTGGGTAGCGACTCACGGGAGAGGTATTGCCAAGTATAATGGCTCTGTCTGGACCAATTACAATAAGAATAATTCGGCGCTGCCAACCGATACCATTGGTGCGCTTAAGGCTGATACAGTAAATAACAATGTATGGGTCGGAACATGGGGCGGTGGACTTGTTAGAATATCATCTTCGAATGTTTGGAGTGTATTCAATACCGGAAACTCACCAATACTCCTGAACGATCATATAACAGCTATAGGATTCAACTTATACAACCTCGTGTGGATTGGAAGCTGGGGTGGTGCCAATTCATTTGATGGGGTATCTAACTGGACGACATTCAGGCCGATGAGTAATGGCTGGACAACCGATTATGTTACCTGTCTGGCCAGTTCTCCTACAGGAGGTACCTGGTTGGGCACAACCGTAGGAATCATAGAAGCAAGAGTTGGGGGTGGATCGTATAATAATTTGTTTATGGGTTTTATTGACGATAATGTGACTGCCCTTGCCCTGGACCAGGGCGCACAGCTTTGGGCTGGCACAAAAGGGAATTATCTGTTTGCAAAACAAACGTCGGAATTTATGGAATATTTCTGCCGCCTGCCATTTACTTATATCAATCAACTAAGCCTCGACGAGAGTGGTACAGCCTGGATTGCTACCTCAGGTGGTATTGTGCGATGCGATGGGACAACATGGAATATTTATAACGTAGATAATATATCCCTTGGATCAAATGTCATGCGATCTTCTGCCTGCGATCTTCTGGGAAATAAATTTATTGGTAGCAACCTGGATGGGTTATATACTAAGAACGGATCTGGCACATGGTCGGCCGATTTTGCCGCAGCTCCTTTTAATTCTATTTCCACCATTGCTATAGATACCAACCAGGGCATGTGGGAAGGAAGCAACTCAGGTGGTTTATTTGACTATGGTGTAACTGTATATAACACTTCGAATTCCGCTATCCCAAGCAACGCAGTGAGAAATCTGGCCATTGACAAACTTAACCGGAAGTGGATAGCCAGCAATGTGGGCATTATTATGTTTGATGATATAAACTGGAATACATATACTACCGCTACTACAGGATTGCTTTCGAATGATACATATTGCGTGGGCATTGATACACTAGGAATTATATGGGCAGGCGGACCAGGGCTTGCAGCGTATGATGGATCTTCCTGGACAGCATACAATTCTAATGTTTCCGGACCCAATGCCATAGCAGTGGATAAACGTAATAATAACAAATGGGTAGGCACATTATCCGGGCTCGTTAAATATGATAATTCTGTTTGGACTACGTACACAACTACAAATTCAAAACTTCCGGGTAATACTGTGTATACCGTTGGGGTCGATAATTGCAGTAATGTATGGGTAGGAACCAATAAAGGTCTTGCACTGTTTAATAATAAGGGTGTAAACTTTGGACCTGCTCCAGCCTTTTCATTTCAGACTGTAGGTTGTAACAATCAGGCGCAGTTCACTGATCAAAGCACAAATGGGTCCACCAGTTGGTATTGGACCTTCCAATCCGGATCTCCGGCTTCTTCAAATCTTCAAAACCCAAGTACTAGTTTCCCAACTCCGGGTACTTACGGAGTTACACTCAAGACTACAAATAGTTATGGTTCAAATACAACCTACCAAAGCGTCGTGATTCCCGCAAGACCAAGTTACCTGGATTATACTGCCGATTCAACAATGCCAATTGTATGTCCCGCTGTAGTTCATTTTACTAATCTGAGCGATACAACCAAGTACAATAGTTACCTCTGGTCCTTCGGAGATAGTACAACTTCTACAGCATTCAACCCGACACATACATATACTACGTCGGGCACTTATTATGTGCAGCTACAAGCACTCAATATTGTATCTGGCTGTACGGATACAGTACAATCACCTTTTTATATCACTGTAAATTGTACTGTAAATACGGGAATTCCGGAATATACCCGGAATACATTTAATATTTTCCCAAATCCATCTACCGGCATTTATTCAGTACTAGCCGACGGCCCTTTTTCGTATGAAGTGGTTGATTTAGTGGGTAACAAGCTTGCAACAGGCGTTTCTACCAATAACCTTACAAAGATAGATTTGCAAAATATGGCGGATGGAATGTATTATTTAAAGATCAATTCAGATGGAAATACAACAGTTAAAAAGCTCTTAAAGACCACTCGCAATTGATCTGTCCCCGAAGACGTTAAGCTGCGCTTATTTACTTAGAAACTCTTCATGAATTTATGCATATTCGGGCCTTCATTAAATATGAGGTCAAGTATGCTTAATTCATGTACAAAATCTCCGTACAGCTGGGTGTATTTAGGATAATTTGAATAGTCAAGGTAATGAACCCTTATCCCTTCCTTCTCAAATAACGACTCATTTAAATAATCGCGGGCCGAAGGGCCTGTGAAGTAATCAGTAGTATTGGTTTCTATACAAAGGTTTACCAATTTCTCAGTCTTATCGCCTTTTAATTCAAATTCACTCGACCATCGCATTGGTGTTTTTACACCCAAAATAGAATTGATCAGCGTAATGAAAGAATTATTGATCTTACTCAGATATATTTCCTTGTCATTCTTATATAGGTTTTCAAAATCGCCCATAAAAGTTTTAAAATATGCCGCTTTCGAATAACTCATTTGCAATGTTTTCCAGTGCCCCTCTCTCCAATCAAGGTATCGGTCCGATACAACAGCTTCACTTATTTTTTGCTGCATTTTGCCTTTCACATCAATGGGTATAGTTAACCATTGAGCACCCTGAGCAGTTTTTATTTTATTTCTGTTCCGCCAATCATTTTTAGTGTATTGCATATCATCATACAATATAACTTCATCTACCATATTCAGGGCATCGAAATACCCTTTCCATGGTATATAATTGGTTTGTATAATGAATAGTTTTTTCATACTACTGCTCAACCTACAGGTTATAGGTTTTTTTTATGTGAAACAAAGGTCTTTGGCGTATTTCAGTATATATGTTTGAAAGGTACCGGCCAATAATACCCAAAATAAATACGGTTAATCCGCCAAAGAAGAATACCGACAGTTGTGTGCTTGTATACCCGGGTGGCACTATATCAAACAAGTAACTACCCACATAATAGAGTATACAGAAAAGGGTGCCTATAAACACAAAAAAACCAAGGTATATAAGAATATTAAGTGGGGCTGAGCTCAGGTTTATGATCATATCCATGGTCATATCCATACGCTTGAAGAAATTGTAATTCGACCTGCCATGTGTTCTTTTCTGATTCTCAATTTCAAGTATAGCGTAGTTTGAACTTATATCGGCAACAAGGCCATCAATAGTCCGGTTTACTTCTCCGTATTTCGTAAACCGGTCAATGAATTCACGCGTCATTATTTTAAGCATAAGCTGGTGTTTAACCACATTCATTTTAAACACCCTGGTAAGTATTGCCCAAAACAAATAAGAGGTAATAGCATCTGACACTCCATTTCTTTTCTTTGAAACAGTATACACAATATCATACCCTTCCTTTATTTTTTCAAACATAAGGGGTATTGCCGAAGGAGGGTTTTGCATATCTCCATCCATAGTTACAACATAGTCTCCGTTTGTATGATGCATGCCTGCCGTCATGGCCAGGTGCTGCCCGTAGTTGCGACTTAGCGATATACCTTTTACATTAGGATTTTTAGCACATTCGGCTGCAATTATTTGCTCACTGTTATCGCGGCTGTAATCGTTAACCAGTATTATCTCATACTTATCAATACCCTGCGGAATATTTTTAATGATATTTTCAACCAATACAGGTACTATTTCCGCATCATTATAAACTGTAGCTACTATAGATAAGCTGCTCATTATATGTATAATCAGTATGTATTGATAAAATTAAGTAAACAGGCAACAAATATAGGAACAAAAGCAAAGGCGGGAAGACCCTTTAGTTTTCCACCCGTTTTGAAATTACCTTTCAATAATTCACTGATTAAATAAGAGGTAAACAGCACCAGGATCATAAAAATATGAACAGAATAGCGGGGTTCCTGCAAAATGCTCACCATGATCAGTATCCCCATTATCATCAGGCAACTTAGTATCATTAGCCAGGGCATAAATCCTTTAAACTTCTTCCTTATCACATAAAGTAGCATTCCTAGAATTCCACCTATTAAAATAAAGAAGTACAAAACGGTGAAAACGAGCTTAATCCCTTTTTCAAGTAAATTACAGCCCGAAAATGAAGGCATAGGCAAATAGCCCGTACCACTAAAAAACATTAGATATTTTATATCTTTCAGCGGCTTTATAACTCTATATGCAAATTGATTATGTTTTATATAATCATCCCTGTATATGGTACATAGTTCAATTATCCTGTTCGAACTTATGCGTTCTATACTTGTATCTTTTGTATAATAATAACGGCCGTATAGTTCGCGCAGGTGAACCAGGCTATCCACATTATAGGTGCTTACTCCCTTAAATATTCTTTCAGGGAATTTATAGCTGATCTTATTGGAAGGAGTGCGATAATAAAATGCCATACCATTCGCATCGAATGGGGCGCCGTTTTCTCCCCAGTCGCATATTAATTCATCAATGGCATTCCATGAACTTGAATAAAGCTTACCATAGGTATCCACATCTGCTGATGCAATAGGTATAAATTTACCCGTGGCATTATAATTTCTAATCGTCCAGGCAGTATCAGCAATAATAAAGGGGACGCAGAACAGAATTCCGGCCGTTACAGATCGTATAAAACCATCTTTTCTACTAAGAAAGTGGTATGCAACCAATGCAGTTGGAAATCCTGCAATAAGAAACCCTGTATATTCTCTCAGGAAAACTGTCCATGCCAGAAAAACACCTGCAAGCACCAGGTCCCTGGTACTATTACCTTCTTTTATATATTTAACAAGATAATACAGCGTAAAAATAAGTGCAGATACTGAGAAACTTTCAGCAACAATAATAAAATCAAAGAAACCAGGGAATACAGCTAAAACATAAAGGCCATACGTGATGTAAAATGCCTTTTTACTTTCAAATATCTTGTATGATGTAAGTGCTAACACATAAACAGAGATAGATGATAGCAGGAACTGCATACCCACAACACAATAGGCAGCTATTTGTTTCGAGAACAAAAGCCTGAATAAAAAATAAACAGCCGAATAACCTGGCATACGTCCTGTATAGGGCGCGTGAGCATAGTAACTGAATGTGCCATTGCTGAAGAAATTGTCGACAGGGTCGAAAAAGTACATGTAATCGTCGCGAATAAAATTAGAGTATACTTTTTGATCTGCCGGTAAATGCACATTAACCAAATGTCCAAAATAGAGCCATAATGGCCCGCGAAGCAATATGGCAAGCAACACAAACCATTTCCAGTTTGAAATATCGCTAAATGTTGCTTTTAGTTTAGGGTTTGCCATTATTTCTTTAATACCAAATCTATGATATTTTTCTAGCGTTATACTTTATCTTTTCCGGCATAGTCACTACTTTGATTTTTGCGTGATTTTGTCAGATCTCTAAGCAGAAAAGAAAAATAACCAAAGGCCGTTTTCATAGTTTTCATTTTCGATTTTCCTTTTCGCTTTGATGAGTCAAGGCGCATTGGTACTTCTATTATCCGTGCATCGGAACGTATAGCCTTCAGTAATACTTCAACCATCGAAATAAATCCTTTCTCAGTAATTATTACATCATAGTCTTCTTTTATTTTTCGAATAATGCTGATCGAAAACACCCTGTAAAATGAACTTAGGGTTAGTACTTTCAGGTCGAAAATAAAACGGATAATAGCATTAGCTATTACCGATATAAGCCTCCTGAAAAACGATGTTTTATTAAACCCTCCCCCTTGTGCATATACCGACGCAAGCACAAGATCGTAACCAAGCCTGGATAGAGTGAACATGGTAAATAATATGCCAATATCTGATGTATTGTCACCTTCCATGGTAACAACAATATCCTTATCTGATTTAGAGTCCGCCAATATCCAGTCGAACCCCTTATTAAACGAATCGCCTGGGCCACCATTGGCTTCTTTGATAATTACCTGTAACTGCTTTCCGTCAAAATACTTTTTAATAACGGCAATAGTATCGTCCGTGGAGCAATCGTCAACAAACACATAACATTTATCCTCACCCTGCAGCGCATTTGTAATATTATCAGCCAGTAAGGGAATATTATCGGCTTCGTTAAAAACCGGTATCAATATATATATCATGGCTTAAAAATACTAATAGTAAGCTAATTGCAGCCAGTTTTTTAATGATTTAGTGGCTTACTTACTCCTTGCTATTTGCCAATCTATAGCACGTTTCAATCCTTCCTTAAGAGGGAACTTAGGGATATATTCCAATTTATCTTTAATTTTTGTAATGTCGGGCACACGGCGGGCAACATCTTCATATTTTCCAAACGTAGAGTACGGTATATATTTTACTTCTACTTTTTTATACCTGTCGCTCATCAAATCGTTTATAAGTTCCGCCAGCGCCTTAATTGTTATTTCTTCTTCAGGTTCATTAGCAATATTAAATACATCATTCAAGGCATTTTTATGAAAAATACATTTCATAACACCCTGTACAGTATCATCAACATATGTAAATGTGCGTGTCTGAAGTCCATCGCCATGCAACTCTAAGGGTTTACCTTCAATAATATTTTGAATAAATACCGATTGCGGGCCACCCCACCAGGTGGTGTTTTGATTTGGCCCATAGGAACCAAAGAAACGCATAATGGTATAATTCATATTATACTGGGCATTATTAGCAATTATATATTGCTCACCGTACATTTTAGATAATGCATAAGCCCAACGTTTAACTGTGGTGGGGCCCATTACCAGGTCCGATTCTTCATTGAACGGTGGCTTTATATTCTTACCATAAACATCAGATGTAGATGCGAAGACTATCTTGGCCTTATCTAGCAGGCACTTTTGTACCACGTTGCGTAACATTAAGTAATTCTCATCCAATGTTCTGAGGGCATTATCATAACGAGGTATTTTTTGTGATGCAAGGTGCACAATAACGTCCGCTTTCACATCCTTAAGCATAAGCGGATTTGCAATATCGCCATGTTTAAATTCAAAATTTTTATTCGTTAAAAAAGGCTTGATGTTATCAATATTTCCATACGATAAATTATCAATACCTGTAACGCTATGACCTTCTCCAAGTAGTTTTGCCAATAGATTGGAACCAATAAAACCTGCTACACCTGTAACTACAATATTCATTTTGTCTTCTTATTATTTTTATAAAGGTAATATAAATCGCATGAGTAAATCATCGTGGTTGAGTCTATTTTTAAAGGTTTTGCAGATAATATATAATCGATATGAATTTTGCCAAGGGTCTTAAAGTTCCATTCGTTCCTGAATGTACTGTCGTGTTTTCCATCTATTGGAAAGTTATATGAGTACATTATAGGGTACTTATCTGCCGTAGAAGCTGGTAGGTTTGAGCTAAAGATGGGATATGGCATTTTGCTGTCAAATTCGCGGTAGAGCGTAAGAATGGTTATGGGTTTGCCGCCTTCAGTTTTATACTTTATTTGTTCCAACTGTGCCATCATAGCTTTATCTTCATTATTCTCAATAGCCATTTTCTTTCTTTCTCTTACAAGTCCACCTGCTTTCAGGTACGCTATAGGGCTAAAAACCAATATTACAGCAAGGGCAAAATATTTCAACATAGACTTATCTGTGTAAAACAATGCAATTAAAACCAATGGATAAAGGCAAGCTGTTTGCTTATTCATAAAAAACGAATAAGGTATATATAAGGTTAACAGTACTACGAAATAGATACTGGAAATGATGCATGCCGCTATCAAAAACCTGTTCTTACTTGTGAAGCATAAATAGCCTGCTACTATCAATATAGGTATTTGCAACAGGTCATAAAAAGGGTTGCGTGTAAAGAAAACAAAAGTATTCCAGGCAATTTTCTTTACCAGGTAGGCAATAGTTTCAATACCGAATTTAGCCTGCATAATATGTGCCATTCCTCCACCATAAAATGGAGCATTGAAAAACATAATATATACGTATATAATCAGGAAGCACAGTATTCCTATTCCGAGTTTCTTTAAAAAGTCCTTTATCGAACTACTGAAGGCCAGTATACCAAATGCCCAGAAAACAGTAGATACTCTAAATAAAGCGAAGAACATTACCAGTAAAAGGTAAATCAGGATCTCCTTGTTTTTATTACCATTTTCATCAGCAACTTTTTTAAGTCTCAGGGTAAGTATAACAGCAAAAAGCAATTCCAGTGTTTCGGGGTAGTACGTAAAAATATATCCGGCGAATGCATACAATGCAAGGAATGCGCAGGTAATAAGTAATTTAGTTTCTACTGGAAAGTTAGCTCGGAATATTAATACGAACATAAGCAGAAGACACAAGACATTAGATATCAGGAAATTATAGCTATGAACACCCGCTATTTTGGCGATAGAACCAAAAAACAAATAATACATAGGGCCATACCAATTACATTGCCATACCCTGGCAACAGCTTCGTTATTACATTCGGTTGCCCTTACTGAACCAGTTTCAGAAAATTGTTTTGCGCTATTATAATATATAGATTCGTCTTCTTCGGCTATATGGTAGGTGCCGTGCATAAAAGCATAGCCCAGAAGAACAATAAGTAACAGTAAAAAAACGCTTATAATAAGCTTGAGCGACAGTTCTTTATTTTTAAGTAACCTGTTCATAAAGCTTAAATACATCCAACTCTAATGACTAAATGATTTTCAATATTGATATGTACCCGAGACGGGACTTGAACCCGTACAATCGCAATGATTACAGGATTTTAAGTCCTGCGTGTCTACCAATTCCACCACCCGGGCAAATTGCAACCAATTTGCTCACCAAATTAGTTTTACTTCCGCCTAGGTAGTGGCGGCTAAAGAGCGAAAGACGGGTCTCGAACCCGCGACCTCAACCTTGGCAAGGTTGCGCTCTACCAACTGAGCTACTTTCGCTTAATTCAATACGTAAAGAACAATTTGGGGCTGCAAATATAAAAATACTAGCAGAACTAGAACATACAAGAACATTTTTTTTGAAAAAACCTTTTAGCTGACTATTTTTCCATCACGCATGGTAAGCTTGCGATCAGCCATCTGAGCCAGTTCTTCGTTATGTGTAACGATAATAAAAGTCTGAGAAAATTTTTCCCTGAGGGTAAAAAACAGGTTATGCAGGTCTTTTGCATTGGCCGAATCAAGATTACCTGAAGGTTCATCGGCAAAAACCACTGAAGGGTTATTTATCAGAGCACGTGCCACGGCTACCCTCTGCTGTTCCCCACCTGAAAGCTCTGATGGTTTATGTTCAAGCCTGTCCTGTAATCCGAGCATGGTAAGCAGTTCATTCGCCCGACGTTTCACTTCAGTGCCATTGGTTTTGGCTATATAACCGGGTATGCAAACATTCTCTAATGCAGTAAATTCAGGCAACAGGTAATGAAACTGGAATACAAAACCTATTTCTCGATTCCGGAAACGGGAAAGTTCCTTGTCCTTCAAACTATTAATAACAGTACCATTTATTTCAACTGAGCCTGAATCGGCCCGGTCGAGCGTACCTAAAATATGTAATAAGGTTGTTTTGCCGGCACCCGATGCACCCACTATAGAAACAACTTCGGCCTTTTTTATTTCAAGGTCAATTCCTTTAAGTACATTAAGGCTATTGTATGATTTATATATATCCTTAGCAAATATCATACTTATGCATTCCCCCCTTTTACAATGCGAGAACGTAATTCGCTTACCTTCTGGGTCAGGTTCTCTATGGTTTCATTGCTGGTAGCTGTTCCGTCAGAGATACCGTTAAATATACCTCTTATTTCATGCAGAGATACGGAAATGCTTTGGCAATAAGGAGAGTCAGAAACCAGGTCCATTTGATTAAGCAATAGGTCTAGATAGTGCTTTTGAGCAAGTAATGCATTGTATGCACCTTGCCTGTCTGATGGAGTTGTAAGGGCACTTAAACCCTGTGTATTTATATATACACCTTCCACCCACCCACCAGCAAGTACAAGCATTTCCATAGCCTTTCGTTGGTCATCCTTTAGGGCCTTATCTATCAGGGTATATGATTGGAACACGATCCGGCTAAGGGAGTCTTTATTAT
>Ga0206876_1103_pt1 | contig 24131 bp, 25 predicted proteins | sample Alteio_BWOrgCont_10_FD_152619 | JGI IMG/M metagenome (GOLD analysis project Ga0206876, IMG submission 152619) | Enriched cells from forest soil in Barre Woods Harvard Forest LTER site, Petersham, Massachusetts, United States -... | ecosystem: Environmental > Terrestrial > Soil > Temperate forest >...
GTCCCATCATGGATTCCCGGTAATCTATACTGGACCTATTTTGCTGGCGCTGCACTTATTGCAGGTGGAATAGGATTAATGTGGGCAAAGAGCAGAAGACTTGCTGCATTCTGGTCGGGCCTTATGATATTTATATGGATGCTTATAATACATGCCCCACGTGTAATACATAGTATTAATGATGCTGATGAATGGAACAGCTTGTTACAAACTATTGCGTTAAGCGCAGCATTGTTTGTACTTGCGTTCAGTAAAAGAAATCAGGTAATTAATTAATGAACGCAAAAAGCTTATTTTGCATACTATGAGAGAATTGATCAGGTCTCCTTATGCAAAAATATTTCTGTTAGGGCTCCTGGTATTTATTACAGCCGCATTCTTCAGCATGGGCTATCATCAACCTGATGAGCATTTTCAGATACTTGAATTTTGTAATTACAAATTGGGTAGATCCCCTGCTGCTGACCTGGCACTTGAATTTAGAACCCAATCGAGGCCTACCTTACAGCCGTATATTGCGTATGCAATAATTAAAGGCCTGAGTACAATAGGTATTGAAAATCCATTTACATGGGCTTTTGTTCTGCGATTACTAACAGCCATTTCAGCTTGGTTCGTTATTTGCAAATTAAGTTTGCTTTTCGTAAATGATTTTGCAGCGGAAAAGGGGAAGAAGATATTTATACAAATGAGTCTGTTGTTATGGTTTGTCCCGTATTTATGCGTTCGTTTTTCTTCTGAAAACCTTTCGGCTATTACATTGTTGTACGCTATTTATTTCCTGCTGAGTTATTTGAAACAAAACGCTCAGAACAAAATAGCTTTGCTTGTATTAACAGGACTGCTACTTGGTTTTTCCTTCTTTTTCCGTTTTCAAATTGCTTCTGCAATTATTGGATTAATAGCCTGGATAGTATTTGTAAAGAAGATGAACTGGAAAGAAATTTCAGTGATTACAGTTGCAGGAATTGTATCGGTAGCTATATGTGTATTTCTTGATTATCAATTTTACGGAACAGCAGAAATAACACCATATAATTATTTCCATTATAATTTTATTGAAGGCAAATTGGCGGGCAGTGGTATTGACCCATGGTGGTCATATTTTCAATTCTTTATTATTCAGGCGGTGCCACCAATAAGTATATTGTTATTACTATCATTTATTATTGGCTTGTACAAGAAGCCAACGAGTGTTTTTAGTTTTTGCATAATCCCTTTCCTTATTTTTCATATACTCATTGGCCATAAAGAAATGAGATTTTTATTTCCTATGCTTTTCGGTTTTATTTACTTAACAGCTATTGCTATAGATGCAGGTGTAGTAAAATACAAATCGAAAATAATGCAGTACGCTTTTATTATTGTGGTAGTAATTAATATTACTTTACTTGCGTACAGAACATTAGCACCTGCGCAGGAAGCTATGAAGTGTTATGAGTTTTTATACAGTTATGCAAGAGACAAACAGGTTACTGTGCTTTGCAAAGAAAGAAGTATATACAGATTAGTAGGCTGGGAGGTTAATTTTTTTAAGTCGCCAAATGTAAATGCGGTGGTAATGAAGAATGATGACGAGATAGTAGACTATCTGCATAAGAATAACTCGCAAAATGTTCTGATATTTAATGAGCGCTCAACCCTGGATACGGTGTTCAATAGCTTCCCTAAAAAGAGAATATATTGCCTGCTGCCTGAATGGATGGATAAGTTTGATTTTAATAAATGGGAGGAGCGTGCGAGGCTTTGGAGTATTTATGAAATAAGTAATAATGGAAAGTTAAACTGATATGGCTTTAAAAACCCTTTCAGTTTTTGTCCATTGCGGCTCGGCAAACTTTTTTGAAAGATGGTTGTTTGAAGGATGTTTAAGTTTTGTAAATAAGCCCTCATTCAGCATTTTCTCATGAACAGTTTTCCACTCTGGAATATTTTGTTCTTCCTGCATCCAATGTATATAAGCAGCTTCGTTGCACCAGTTTGATATTTTCATCATTGCATTACGATGCTCTTCCGAACCGCGAAATGTTCTCATTTCTGCTTCGCTATTCCACATACTAAGGGTCCAGAATACTAATTGCTTATCTATTAATTCTTTTCCTTGCAGGAAGCCTTTGTTCTTCACCAATGTTTTTGCTACTTTTTGATTGGCAATCATAAATGGAATGAAAAAACGGTATGATTTTAAATGAAGTCGTGTAGCGGAAATAAAGATCATGCCATGAAAATTTGAAAATAAAAGTAAATGGTTTTAGGTATTAAAACAAAAAAACCTCATCCCGATTACTCAGGAAGAGGTTTAAAATGAGCGGACAAAATTATTTCTTGTCAGCTGGAGCTGTCTTGGTCTTGGTGTCAGCCTTTTTATCAGACTTTGCACCTTTGCTATCCTTTGCAGGAGCAGCAGCTTTCTTTTCTGTCTTTGCTTTGCTCTTGTCATCTTGTTTCTTGTTAGATGCAAAAGATACACCGGCAAACAGAACCAGTGCGGCGAGGATTAAACTGAACTTTTTCATGACGTTGTATGTTAATTGGTTATTATGAGAACAAAATTACTGCTGACAAGTGAAGAATACATGAAGAATGAAAATGTATTTGCGGAATGTTTCTTAAATTGGTGTCGTTTAAACTACCAAGGCCCATATAGATGTATGAGTTCAGAAGAAATATTAAGCCGAGCCAGCGATTTGAATACGGCATATATCAATTAGCTGATCACCTGTTCGGCCGAAAAAAGCTATTTAAAGATCGCTCGGGTTTTTATAAAAGATTAGCAGCTACATTAAAAGCCAGCGGAGAAGGAAAAATAACACCGCTTGAACGTAGAAAAGACCTTAGCCTTGAAGAGTTTCATAATCATTATGTAAAAAAGGGAATACCGGTAATACTGGAAGGGGCGGCTAAAGATTGGCCATGTGTAAAAAAATGGTCGTTGGAATATTTTAAGGAATTGCATGGTGACGATGAAATACTTTACGTGGACCAATTAAAGCATGGGTTTCCGTTCGAAGCTACTACACTCAGGGAAGTAATTAATAACATTCGCAGTGGAGGAGGCAAGTATTATCGTTTCTATCCATTGCTCGACAGGCACCCTGAGCACATAAAAGATTTTGATTATAAATGGTTGCTTGAACATAAGCACAAATCAGGTAAGCGTTTCCAGGCTTTCCAGGTATTTATGGGTGGCAAAGGAACAATTACTAACTTTCACAATGCAGCTGCCAGTAATATTTTTGTGCAGGTATATGGTGAAAAGGAGTGGATACTATATTCACAATACTATAATGCCGTGTTTGATGCCGACCCGGTGCAAAACCTTTACCGTGGCGCTCCTGCAAAAGCACAAAATCCATTTAACCCATTTATAGAAGATCCGTATTATGGCCCTTACGGATTATTTAAATACATTGATGGTTATTCTGTTCATTTAAAACCCGGCGATGTTTTTTGGAACCCTCCTTTTTATTGGCACGCGGTAAGAAACCCGGTTGACTCGATAGGTGTTGGATTTAGGTTTTTATCACCCTGGTATTCGTTTAAAATATCTCCCTTGTATATGTTTTGTGATAGGTTCCTGGCTAAGAACCCACCATACCGTAAAGCATACAAGCTGGGTTCACAAGAAATAGGCTTAGTCCACCTGGCTGAATTCGGTAAGCTGGACGAGTATTTAAAAATTATGGCTGAGAAAGAAGCACAAAAGAAACAAGCACAGGGATAGGCTGTTTTATTGCAGATAATTATCAATCATTTCCCGTACACAAGCATCGCCACCATTACGTGTAAGAATAATATTTACATTTTGCATGATTGCGTCGGTAGCATCTGCCGGGCAGGCAGAGAAAGCCGCTTTGCTTATTACTTTCAGGTCGTTTACATCATCACCTATGTACGCAACGTTCTTATACGTTATCTTTAATTCTTTCACCCATTTATTGAGCACAGTTTCTTTTTCTTCGAAACCCACATATACTTTTTGTACGCCCAATAGTTTTGCACGGCTTTGAATTAATGCAGTGTTCTTTCCATTGCTTAAAAAAGCAATTTGCATTCCACTTTTAGCTAAGCGTTTTATAGCAAGCCCATCCTTGGTATTGAATTTTTTTAACTCATCACCACTCTCAGTATAATACATACCGCCATCGGTAAGCACTCCGTCAATATCAATTACAAAAAGCTTAATGTTTTTTGCCTTTGTATATTTTTTTGCCAAATCAACTTTAACCAAAGTATCAATAGAAAGTTTTAGTGCTTCAGCTAATAAAAGCAGGTCAGCTAAAGTTATATCACCATTTTTCTCAGCCTGCTTAATATGCTTCTCTTTCACGCCACTTTGTTTAGCCAGCAATGCATGTGTCAGCTTACGCTGTGTACGGAGGAGTTTTATGTTTGAAGCGAGGTGATTCATTACCTAAACGATCTTACGGCCAATTGCTTGCGCAACTGGTAGCACTGATTTATAAAGCGCAGTAAATTGTTCAAAGTTCAGTTGTTGCGATGCATCTGATTTTGCAACTGCAGGGTTAGGGTGTGTTTCAATTAATATTCCGTCAACACCCATTGCTACACAAGCCCTTGCCAGGTCAGGCACACCATATGCATAACCAATAGCGTGGCTAGGGTCGAGTACTACAGGTAGGTTTGTGTATTCCTTTAAATAAGCAACACCACAAAGGTCAAGTGTAAAACGTGTTTTGGTTTCGAATGTGCGTATGCCTCGTTCGCAAAGCAAAACATTTGCATTACCACCCGATAAAATAAATTCAGCCGATTGTACAAATTCCTGCAAGGTTGTACCAAAGCCTCGTTTCAATAATGTAGGCTTGTCTGATTTTCCGCAGGCTTTTAAAATACCATGATCGTACATGGCCTTAGCACCTATCTGTAAAATGTCAGCATATTCTATAACATCCTGCACGTGTGTAGAGTCACGTATCTCTGTAATAATTTTTAACCCGTATTTGTCGCGCATTTTTGCAAGCAGCTTCAACCCATCGAGCCCCATACCCTGAAAAGTATACGGAGATGTACGGGGTTTGTAAGCGCCTGCACGCAGAACGCCAATACCTAATTTCACGCATAATTGCGCAGCTTGTTCAATTTGTTCTTCCGATTCAACCGAGCAAGGCCCGGCAATCATTACTGTATTATGGGTTGCACCGCCAACACTTATTTTATCGCTTAACTTAATGGTGCGGACTTCTTTCCTGTACTTGCGGCTGGCTAATTGAATATCATCATCGAATGCAACACTGCTATCAACAAATGAAGAATATTTGTCTTCAACCGTTTTTAATTTGTTTGGGGTAATAAGTGTAAAACTGCCATTATCTTTTATTACAAACGCCTGTAATTCTTTTCCTAATTCACTTGCTTTAGTACCGTCAACACTTGGTTTTAATTTAATTATCATATTACTCGCCTTTAATTAGATTGTTAAATGTAACTATGCCCTGCAGCACATTGGTATCGTCTACCACCGGTAGAAATAAAATTATCGGTTTAATACTTTTTATAAATGAAAGCATTTCAGATACCGTTGCAGATGCCTTTATTTTAAACGGATTGGGATTGATAATATCCTTCACCTGAATTTTTTCCAGTTGCCCCATGTTCTTTATTAAACCTCTGCGCACGTCGGCATTACTTATTATGCCAAGCAGTTTTCCTGTATTGTCGGTAACCGATGTAAATCCCAAATTATATTTCTCAATGCTTTGCAATACTTCTAAAAATGTTGCTGAAGAACTTACTGTCGGCAGTTCTTCTTTGGTAAGCATAAAATCGCTGATAGAAGTATGCGAAGTAATATCATTGCTGCGCAACTGGTGCAGCGCTTTACCAAGCCCATCGGCATTAACAAGGTATGAGCCCGATACCACAGAGTTTACACCCATGTTGCGTAATACAAATGCGACTTCGTCGGTTACGCCACCATCAACATGTATTCGTTTGCCCGGGAATTTGTTTTTGAAATCGCGTATCTTTTTAAAATTCTCTTTATTGAAAACTCCTCCACTTTGACCGGGAGTGGTTGTCATAAACAATATAAAATCGAATGTATCCTGGTACGCTTCAAATACATTGAAAGGTGTAGCAGATACAATTGCCAGGCCCAATTTGCTTTTTATGTTAGCCGGTAACTTCAGTGGTTTTTTCAGGTTTTCAAACTGAAAGGTCACAAGATCAGTATTTGTTTCAATAATTCCATCGTAGAATTTTTCCGGCTCCGATGAAATAATATGAAGATCGATAGGGGTTTTGCTGAATGTGCGGATACGCTTAATATCGTCAAAAACTTTCAGGTCATCATTACAATCAACATGCAGGTAATCTACATGAACTGCATCAAGTTCTTTCACCAACTCTTGCAGCGGCTTTATTTTATTGGAATATATGGATGCAGATATCTTCAAAACAGGGTGCAAAAGTACAAAAAACCACGAAGCAGAGGAGAAGGTAGCAAAGCTCCTCCTATCCACACTTTGTGGCTGATATATAGTTGAATAAACTTTATCTTACGGTGTATCCAATACCTATACTGTAGCTCATGAGTGAAATGGGCAGGTTGCCACCTAAACGAGATTGGCTAGTACTGCCGCTTTGGTCTACATATGTTTCGTTGGTACTAATAAGAGGGTCCGCAGTCAGAAAATCGACACCAAGCATAAGTGATACTCTTCTGAATTTGTAGCGTAGGTCCGCGCCCGCACCAAATGCAAAGCTACTTGTGCTACTGGCGGAAATATCCCAGGAAAAATCATCTGGAGCTGTAAGGCTGGTAGCGTGTGCGGCATACACTACTTCAGGCAAACTGCATATTGCTACGCCACCCATAAGGCGAAAATCGAACGAAAGGCGTTGAATAGGGTAGGTTGCAAATAAGCCGACCATAATAAAACTTTCATCATAGCTAATTCCCTGATCGGCATTATTACCATACTGATCGTACGGTATATAATATGTTTTACTTGGATCGGAATATTGGATATTGTTCTCGTAGCTATTGTAATCAAACTGGTTGCTGACACCCTTATACATTAACGCAATACCCAAATTTGAATGGTTGATAGGAACACCCAATGAAATAGCCAGATCTGCACCTGGTAAAGCGTAACCACTGTAACTTGTACTACCGGTGCCGGCAAAATTACCGATCGGTTCTGTTGCACCAACACTTATTTCAAAGTAGCCGGTAGGCGGGGTAATTTCTGCTGCCTCGTCGTTGTGTCGTTCTCTTGGTGCTGGTCCTGGTGGTGGACCTGGAGGGCCGGGATAATACTGTGCATCTGCAAACTGTATGGCTCCTACTAAGAGTACCGCTAAAAATATTTTGATCTTTTTCATAGCATTTCGTTTTAACAGTAAATAATTTGACGACAATTTACTTCAAATCTTTTACTTACACTATGACAATCGATGAACGCAAGAGTTTAATCGAATAACAGATTTTAACACCTATGCCTTTTCTACATATAGCTTAAAACCTTTGCCATGTATGTTGATGATCTGCACCTTAGGGTCGTCTTTCAGGAACTTGCGGAGCTTGGTTACATAAACATCCATACTACGGCTGCTGAAATAGGTATCATTGTGCCAGATAGCTTTAAGGGCAAAGTTACGATCAAGTATATCGTTTTGATTAACGCAAAGTAGCTTGAGTAACTCTGCTTCTTTGGTAGTAAGTTTCTGGTGTTCGCCTTTAAATTCCAGTTGCTGGTTTTTATAATTGAAATGATATAAACCGATCTGGAACTGTTCAGCATCTTCATTGGCAGGCCTCATGCGACGCATAACCGCTTGTATGCGTACCAATAATTCTTCGGTGTTGAAAGGCTTGGTAATATAATCGTCGGCGCCCTTGTTAAATCCTTCAATAATATCTTCCTTCATGCTTTTGGCGGTAAGGAAAATAATAGGGATATGTTTATTCACCATGCGAACTTCCTTAGCTACAGTAAAGCCATCTTTTTCAGGCATCATCACATCTAAAATGCAAATATCGAAATCGCGTTTGCTGAAGGTGTCGAATGCTTTTTTGCCATTGTTGCAAAGCTCTACGTCAAAGCCTTTAGCCAGCAGAAAATCTTTCATCAACATTCCGAGGCTTTCATCGTCTTCGGCAAGCAGGGCGCGAATTTTAGTAGTTTCCATGGGTTTTAATATTTCATTTTTAATTTACTTCAGTCCGGTTGAAAAAGGCAAATATACAATGAAGGTGCTGCCTTTATTAAGTTCACTATCTACTTCTATATGTCCGTGGTGTTTTTCTACTACTGCTTTTACGTAGCTAAGCCCAAGGCCAAAGCCTTTCACATTATGCACATTGCCGGTATGCACGCGGTAAAAAGTGTCGAATATTTTTTTCTGGTCATCTTTTTTAATACCAATACCATTGTCTTTTACTGTAATAATTAATTCGGTTGCCGTGCTGGCAGTACTTATTTGTATGCGTGGCGGCTCTTTGGTATACTTAAGGGCATTGTCAACAAGATTGTAAATAATATTGCCAATGTGCATTTTGTCGGCAAACAGCGAATAGCGCTGTGCGTTCAGTTCAGTAGTGGCTTCGCCCTGCTTGCTTTGTATCTGCAGGTTCAGGCTTTGCAACACATCACGTATAATCTGATGCACATCTACCTCCTGTATCTTCAGTTTCAGTTCGCCTTTGTCGAGCGTAGCAGCTTGTAAAATATTTTCGACCATTCCACCCAGGCGCTTGTTCTCGTTGCGGATAATTGCCAGGTAGCGTTCACGGCTTTCATCCGTTTTTTCAATGCTTTTATCACTTAATACTTCACCCGCCAATGATATAGTTGATATTGGTGTTTTAAACTCGTGAGTCATGTTATTTATAAAATCGTTCTTCACCTCCGATAGTTTCTTTTGCCTGAAAATGGTTGATATGGTGTAGTAGAATGAACCAATGATAATAAGTATAAGTGCTACCGATGTAAGCAACACAAACTTCGACTCGCTAAGGCGGCTGTAAAAACCCTCGTTAGGGAAGTAGAGTGCCAGGTAACGGTGTTGTAAGAACACGCTCTTAGGCGACATATTTACCTTGTATGGCGTATTCAGCAATTCGTTGTTAATACCCTTGGCGCTGGACTGTAACACAGTATCGCGAGTTGAATTAAGAATACCGAAACGGAAAGGAGTAAAAATACTTTGATCGGCAAGGGAAGTGCGTAGCAGTGAATCTACCTGTGCTGTATCAATATGCGGATTAATATCGTGGTACACGTTTATACTCACGAGCTCATCAAAAATATCGTTCATTACGTCGCCACGATGCATGGCAAACTGCAGTTTTTTATCTATCGAGTCGGAATTGGTGAGGGCATTGTCTCCATTGAATCGTATACCCAGATCGAAACCCGTACCGTTCTGGTTGCTATCGTGTACCAGGTAGCTGTGTTTCATTTTGCTGGTTATAATACCATTCGAATCGCTAGACAGTTCTTCGAACACCTTTACATTGTATTTGTCGGCGCTGGCCTTGTAGCGTGGGTTATCGAGGTTGTTGCCCACCATTTTAGCCCCTGCCGTTTTAGTGCTTTGGCTTGGCATTACCCAACGAACGGCTTGTTTACGGAAGTTATACTTCTCCGTCATTTTGGCGATAGAAGTTTTTTCGAGACGGTATACAGCATCATTCAAGGCATCGTTCACGTCCTGCTCAAAGTGCTGTTCGGTTAGCCTTATGGCATTGGTTACCCAGTAAAGCTGTACACATATAAGCGCCAGCAGCACTATGCCTATAAAAAAACTGAACAGAAATATGGTCCGACGGTTCATGGGTGCAAAGATAAGGATTCACCTAAGGGAGTTAACCTTCAGGGCCTTCGCTTCTGTTAAATAAACTTAAATCTTTAAGTCACTAATTGACTGATTCGCAAATTTTATCAAATATTGGGCGTTCCCCTACGGGTCGGGCTATTCGCTGCAAGTCCTCGTTGCGCTGTGGGCTTTACGCTACTATCCCTAACGCAAAAACGAATACATATTGAAACGAAAAAATATCACATTTGTAGTATGAAGGAATTAGAAGAACTGGAAAGGGAAGCCAGAAAGCTTGAACCCACAGCTAACGAACGAAGAATCGTACGCGAAGGAGTAGTGAACTACACCGAGCGTTTTATAAATGAAATAGAAACCATACCTGCCTTTGAAGGTGAGCGCAAAGCCAGCGAAGTATTTTTAAACTCTCCCGTAAGCGAAGAACCCATGGCCCTGCCGCAAATACTGAACATGCTCGAAAAAGGGCTCGATGAACCAGGGCTTAACCCTGCATCTGGTGGACACTTAGGCTATATACCCGGTGGCGGAATTTACTATAGTGCGCTGGGAGATTACTGGGCTGATATCACCAACCGATATGCCGGAATATTTTTTGCCGGTCCGGGTGCGGTGCGTATGGAAAACATGCTGATACAGTGGACCGCAGAACTGGCGGGTTACCCGAAAACCGCTGTAGGCAACCTTACCAGCGGAGGCAGTATTGCAAACTTATCGGCTATTGTTACTGCCCGCGACAGTAAAAAAATAACATCTGATAAAATTAAAAAGACAGTAATATATTTAAGTGCAGAGGTTCACCACTGTGTGTTCAAGGCCATCCGTATTGCAGGATTGGGTGAATGTATTGTGCGCCATTTGCCGCTCGATGATTGCTACCGCATAAAGCCGCAGGAACTCGAAAGCCTTATTTCCGCTGACAAACAACAAGGACTCATTCCTTTTTTGGTGGTAGCATCGGCCGGTACAACTGATACCGGCTCGGTTGACCCATTGCATGCCATTGGCGAAATTGCTGCAAAGCATAAGCTTTGGTTTCATGTCGACGCGGCCTATGGTGGTTATTTTCTGCTCACCGACCATGGCAAAAAAGTATTGAAAGGCATTGAACTTTCCGATTCTTTCGCTATTGATCCACATAAGAGCTTATTCCTGCCCTATGGCCTTGGGATGCTTATAGTAAAGGATAAAGCGGCTTTATATAATTCACATTATTACCAGGCCAATTATATGCAGGACACACTTGGCGCTAACGAAGAAGTGTCGCCTGCTGACCTGTCGCCGGAGCTTACCAAACACTTCCGTGGGCTGCGCCTGTGGCTGCCTTTAAAACTATTAGGATTAAAACCATTCCGTGCTGCCCTCAACGAAAAGCTGCTGCTGGCACGTTATTTCTACGGAGAGATACAGAAACTGGGTTTTGAAGTTGGCCCCTATCCTGAGCTTTCGGTGGTTACCTACCGCTACGTGCCAAAGAGTGACGATGCCAATGCGTTTAATAAATCGTTGATGGAAGAAGTACAAAAAGATGGACGTGTTTTTATTTCATCCACGATGCTCGATGGCAAGTTTATGTTGCGCTTGGCGGTACTTAGTTTCCGCACACATAAAAGCACTATAGATATATTATTAGAACAATTGGGAAGTTTGACTAAGGGTAAATAGATGAGTTACGAGTACAAAGACGGCATAGAAACAGAGCGCCTCATTACAAGGTTCCTGACCCTTGAGGATGCAGAAGTATGGAAAAACTTTTTTGAAGATAAAGAAGCAATTAAGTATTTGAATCTTCAGGGAGTAGTTGATCCTGTACAACTGGCAAAGAATTGGATGGAAAGAACGCAATGGCGCTATTCAGTGAACAAACTGGGTTTTCAAGCAGTGTTGCTAAAAGAGACAAAAGAACTAATTGGTATTTGCGGCTTGCTCCTGCAAGATGTGAATGGTGAAAAAATGGTAGAGATAGGGTATCATTTTATGAGGAAACATTGGGGAAAGGGCTATGCAACAGAAATTGCAGCTGCATTTAAAAACTATGCTTTTAATACCAACCTTACTGATAAAGTAGTTTCACTTATTAATATCCACAACACTCCGTCGCAACGTGTAGCCGAACGAAATGACATGACGCGTGGAAAGCAGATATGGTGGTTCGAACAGGATATCTATGTATACGAAGTTAAAGCTTCTACTATTGCTCCAAACGTTTAATTAGGCTTCAAATTTCTAAATAATTATTTGGGCGTTCCCCTACGGGTCGAGCTATCCGCTGCAAGTCCTCGCTGCGCTGTGGGCTTTACGCTACTATCCCTAACGCGAAATCCACTAACTAGGTAAAAGGTGGGCGCGGGTTAGCTGCAAATGATGCGAGAATAGAAAACACAGGCAAGCAGGGAGCAGATGCCGCCCCAAATTCAATTAAGAATTAGGAATTAAAAATTACGAATCTAGAGCAATACCACTTGTAAAAAACTACAACTTCTTAAGAGCCGAAACAATATCAGCTTTCTCAAGTACGATGCGCTCAACCTGGTCAACAGAAATACGTTCCTGGGTCATAGTATCGCGGTCACGAATAGTAACAGTATTGTCTTCTAACGTCTGATGATCGATAGTAATACAATACGGAGTACCAATGGCATCTTGTCTGCGATAACGCTTGCCGATAGAGTCTTTCTCATCATACTGGCAATACATTGATAGCTTAAGCTTATTAAATATGTCTAAGGCTTTCTCCGATAGTCCGTCCTTTTTTGTGAGTGGCAAAACAGCACATTTAACCGGTGCCAGGAACGCAGGTAGCTTAAGTACATCGCGGGTGGTGCCATCTTCCAGCTTCTCTTGCTGCAGTGCCCTCGACATAACGGCTAGGAACATACGGTCGAGCCCAACAGATGTTTCAACTACAAACGGTACATAGCTGCTATTCAGCTCAGGGTCGAAGTATTGCAGTTTTTTACCTGAGAACTTTTCATGGCTCTTCAAGTCAAAATCGGTACGTGAATGAATACCTTCAAGCTCTTTAAAACCAAATGGAAACTGGAACTCAATATCGCAGGCTGCATTGGCATAGTGTGCCAGCTTGGTGTGATCGTGGAATCTATAGCTCTCCTTCGGAAAACCAAGACTGTGGTGCCATGCAAGGCGTTTTTCCTTCCATGCTTCATACCATTTCAGTTCAGTTCCGGGTTGTACAAAGAACTGCATTTCCATCTGTTCAAATTCCCGCATTCTGAATATGAACTGCCTTGCTACAATTTCATTACGGAAAGCCTTGCCCGTTTGTGCAATACCAAAAGGTATCTTCATGCGGGTAGTCTTTTGAACATTTAAGAAGTTTACAAATATGCCTTGTGCCGTTTCAGGCCTTAAATACAATTGGTTTGATGTTTCTTCCATAGCGCCCATGCTGGTAGAGAACATCAGGTTGAACTGCCGTACTTCGGTCCAGTTCTTGGTTCCTGATATGGGGCAAACTATCTCCAGGTCAACTATTAATTGGTACAGGTCAGCCCAGTTACTATCCTCCATAGCTTTTTTATATCGGCCATGTACGGTATCTATATTGGTCTTTATTTCAGTTATACGTGGGTTAGTGGTACGATACAGGGCTTCATCAAACTTCTCGGCAAAACGCTTTTTAGCCTTTTCAACCTCTTTTTCAATTTTATCTTCTTGCTTACCAATATAATCCTCAATAAGGTTATCGGCGCGATAGCGTTTTTTAGAGTCCTTGTTATCTATAAGCGGATCGTTAAATGCATCCACGTGTCCCGACGCTTTCCAGATGGTAGGGTGCATAAATATGGCCGAGTCGAGGCCCACAATATTCTCATGTAATTGTACCATGGCTTTCCACCAATAGGTACGTATGTTGTTCTTCAGTTCGGCACCGTAACTGCCGTAATCGTAAACTGCGCTAAGCCCGTCGTATATCTCACTGGAAGGGAATATAAAGCCATATTCCTTGCTATGGGAGATAATGTTTTTAAAGAGTTCTTCGTTATTCATAATGAGCGCAAACTTAAGGCTATTTTTAAATTGTAAGAGGATGAAATATGCCTAAGCCCTTATACTACTATTTGTTAAAGCCTGTTAAATGTTTTGTTTCCTGAAAAATGATTGTTATATTTGTGGTTCATAAATAAAACTACTATGAAAAAAAGTTTACTTGCATTATCAATTGCTTTTCTGGCATTCAATGTAAATACCGTTAAAGCGCAGATAGTTAGTGCTTCAGCCGACGATTTTGAATCTTGGACACATATAACTCCATCAGGATTTTTTAGTGCTACCTATGATGATCCAAATGGTGGAACCGGATCAAGTGGATGGCAAACATTCAATATACTTAACAACTCTATAACAGGAGGTAGTGCGCTTTCAGTATTTAAAGACAGTACTACAGTTCATTCCGGTAAATATTCTTGTAAAATTATGTCGGTTGCACTAAGTTCACAATCGTATGGTTACGTAAAAACATTTATTCCGCATGATACAGTTGGAATAGTTGTTACGGGTAAACTTATTGTGGGTACATCTCCTACATTTAAAACAGGTGTTCCTTTTAATAACCGCGCCACTCAAATGTCATTCTGGTATCAGTACACACCAGCGACATCTAAATTAGGTGTAGCCGATACTGCTTTTGTGTCGGTAGCTCTTACTCATTCCTCAGGAGGTAAACGCAATGTGTTAGGTGGCGGTATTTTAAAATTAAACGCTGCATCTTCATGGACGCAGGGAACAGTAACTATATCATACGACAGTACTTCTGGCTTTCCTGATACAATAACCGTGTTTTATAGCGCAAGCAGTTTCACTCACCCTGCTTTGGGAAGCATTTTACTTGTGGACGGTGCCACAATAGTTAATGGAGTGAATGAATTATCTGTTTCTCCGGCAAGTGTAAGTGTTTACCCTAACCCGGCTACTAACGATGTTCACTTCAATATTACAAGCAGCGGTGTTACAAGTTATATAAATGTATTTGACATGACTGGCCAAAAGGTGAGTACAGTGGATACACATAATAACTTTGCAACGTTAAATAGCTCTCAACTGGCTTCGGGCTTATATTTTTACCAGCTTTACGACAAAGCGGGTAGCCTAATGAAAACCGGTAAGTTCAGTATTTCTAAATAACTGAAGAACCTATAGATTAAAAAGCCCTCATAATGAGGGCTTTTTAGTTTAATTTGGCGCAATAATGGGAAGGTAAAGCAAATTGAAAATAAGGAGGGGTTCTGTGACATTGGGCTTTTTAACATCTCATTATTCAAAGATTCTTTCAAAAACCTTCGCAGATATTAAAATATTATTTAGCTTTGCACCCCTTTTATAAAAAAGGTTAAAGAACATATTAAACTAATTTATCGTGAATACGCCAAGTTATAAAACTGTTTCAGCCAACAAAGAGACCATTAAAAAAGAGTGGTTTATTGTTGATGCCGACAACCAGATCGTAGGTCGCCTTGCTACCCAGGTAGCTATGGTATTAAGGGGAAAGCACAAGCCTTCTTACACTCCACATGCTGATTGCGGAGATAATGTAATTATCATCAATGCTGAGAAAGTTCGCTTTACCGGCAAGAAGTTTGAAAATAAAGAATATGTACGCCACACCGGTTACCCGGGTGGACAAAGGTTTACAACGCCTGCTAAGATATTCCAAAAGGATGCTACCATTGTATTGCACAAGGCAATTAAGGGGATGTTACCTAAGAACAGCTTAGGCAGAACGCTGCAAACCAACGTGTATATTTACACAGGTACCAAGCATAATCACGAAGCACAACAACCAAAAGAACTTAAATTCAAATAATACTCATGAGTGAAACTATACACTCCATCGGGAGAAGGAAAACCAGCATTGCTCGCGTTTACTTAACTAAAGGCAAAGGAAAAATTACGATCAACGAAAAGGACTACGATAAGTATTTCCAAACCGGAACACTTCAGTACATGGTTCAACAGCCTTTCGTTATTATAAAGGAAGAAGCTGGACAACATGATATTGAGGCTAGTGTTACAGGTGGTGGTGTAAAAGGTCAGGCTGAAGCAATGCGCCTGGCTATTTCCCGTATTCTTGTAAAAATTAACCCTGAGTACAAAAAAGCATTAAGAGATGCAGGATTAATGACACGTGACCCACGTATGGTTGAACGTAAAAAACCTGGTCAGAAGAAAGCAAGAAAGAGATTCCAGTTTACAAAGAGATAATCTATTATATAGCATACATAACTTTTTTAAATTCAATTATCAAAACAACAACATGCCAAGAACCTCGTTTGACGCACTTTTAGAAGCAGGAGCACACTTCGGTCACCTGAAAAGAAAATGGAATCCTAACATTGCTCCGTTCGTTTTCGGAGAAAAGAATGGTATACATATCATTGATCTGAACAAGACCTTAGTAAAGCTTGAAGAAGCTTCTAATGCAATGAAACAGATAGCAAAATCGGGCAGAACAATATTATTTGTTGCTACCAAAAAGCAAGCTAAGAACATAGTAGCAGAAAAGATAAAGGAAGTTGGTTTCCCATGTATTACTGAACGTTGGACTGGTGGTATGTTAACAAACTTTGCTACCATTCGCCGCAGCATTCGTAAGATGGCTGAGATGAATAAAATGGCAAATGATGGTACTATTGAATCTCTTTCTAAGAAAGAAAAACTTCAATTGTCTCGTCAACGTGCTAAGTTGGAACACCAACTTGGTAGCATTGCAAACATGACACGTTTACCTGCAGCCGTATTTGTAGTTGATATTACCAAGGAACATATTGCAATATCTGAAGCTAAGAAATTGAACATTCCTACTTTTGCTATTGTTGATACAAACTCAGATCCTAATAAAGTTGATTTTGCAATTCCTGCAAATGATGACTCATCTACCTCAATTCGTATTGTAATTGATACGTTGATAGGTGCAATTAAAGAAGGGTTAGAAGAAAGAAAAGAAGCTCAGGTTATTACCAAACGTGATGAAAAGCACGAAGAAGCGGAATCTGATACAATTGAATCTAAATACGAAGGTTCAGGAGAAGATGAAGTATTAGCTGAAGAAGAAAAGAAAGCGAAGAGCCAGAACCATGGCGCTCCGCATCACAACAAAGGCCCTAAGAGAGGCGGTCCTGTTGGCGGTGGAAACAGAAGAGCACCTATTAAAAAATAATTAACATGACTACAGGAACTATGAACATCACTGCTGCTGAAGTAAATAAACTTCGTCAACAAACCGGTGCTGGTATGATGGACTGTAAGAAAGCCCTTACCGAAGCTGGTGGAGATTTTGAAAAAGCAATAGATATATTACGTGAAAAAGGCCAGAAAGTAGCTGCTAACCGTAGCGACCGTGATGCTAAAGAAGGTGTTGTTATTGCAAAAGTTTCAACGGATGGCAAGAAAGGAATTGTAACCGTATTGAATTGCGAAACCGATTTCGTAGCACGTAACGAAGACTTTATTAAGTTGGTAGATAATATTGCGAACATTGCATTGAACGGTAACTTTTCATCGGTTGATGAATTGAAAGCTGCAACCTATGCTGATGGATTAAGCATTGAAAAGAAGATAACTGAATACGTTGGAAAGATTGGTGAGAAAATGGAACTGCGTTACGAAAAGGTAACCGCAGAAAAAGTTTTCGCTTACAATCACCCGGGAAATAAATTGGCAAGTGTTGTAGGTTTTAATAAAACCACACCGCTTGAAGTTGGTAAAGAAATATCAATGCAGATAGCAGCTATGGCTCCTATTGCAATTGATAAGAGCGATGTTACTCAGGAAACACTTGACCGTGAAATGGCTATTGCTAAGGAGCAGGCTCGTCAGGAAGGTAAACCTGAAAATATGCTTGAAAAGATTGCTATCGGTAAAGTAAATAAGTTCTATAAAGAATCTACACTGCTTAACCAGGACTTTATTAAGGATAGCAAAAAAACTGTTCAACAGTTCTTACAGGATAATGATAAGGAGCTCAAAGTAACGAGCTTTAAAAGAATCGCTTTAGGTTAATAATTTAAAAATCCTCCAAACGGGGGATTTTTTTTTGCAATATTTGTACCATGAAATACAAACGTATACTTCTCAAACTTAGTGGTGAGTCCTTAATGGGCAATCAGCAATTTGGTATAGAACAACAAGCTGTGTTGCATTATGCTGAAGAGATTAAAACGGCTATTGCCGAAAAAGCACAGGTGGCGATTGTAATTGGTGGAGGAAATATATTCAGAGGTATACAGGCAACAGCAAATGGTATTGATAGGGTGCAGGGCGATTATATGGGAATGCTTGCTACAATTATTAATAGCATGGCATTGCAGGCATCGTTAGAGAAACTGGGCATACCTACAAGGCTTATGTCAGCTATTGAAATGAAGGAAATCTGTGAGCCATTTATACGCAGAAGGGCTGTAAGGCACCTGGAGAAAGGCAGGGTTGTAATTTTCGGTGCAGGTACCGGAAACCCTTATTTCACTACTGATACGGCTGCCAGCTTGCGAGCGATTGAAATTGAAGCTGATGTTATTTTGAAGGGCACCCGTGTAGATGGTATTTATACAGCTGATCCGGAAAAAGATAAGAATGCAAAACGTTACGATACTATAACATTTGATGAAGCGTATAACCAAGGCCTGCAAATAATGGACCTTACTGCGTTTACACTCTGCAAAGAAAACAAGTTGCCTATAATTGTATTTGACATTAATAAAAAGGGCAACCTTGCAAGACTATTGAAGGATGAGAAAATAGGCACGTTAGTAGACAACTAACCTTATCTTTGCGCCTTCATTTATAGCTATGAGAAAGTACTTACTTATTTTAGTTGGAATTTGTTTGTTTAATGTATTTGCAAATGGACAAACGGATACCTCCAAACACAAAAGGATCATTAATAATGGCCGTTTCTATGGCTCCTGGGGCTATAACCATGAGTGGTATACCAAAAGCAATATCAGCGTAGATCAACCGCAACTTAATAATAACTTTACCTACGAAAGCCTAAACGCTCACGACCGTGTTGGCTGGAACAATCTTTTTCATGTAGCGCCCACTATCCCTCAATATAACTATCGAATCGGTTATTTTTTTGATGAGAAACAATTATGGGGAGTTGAAATAAGCTTCGACCACACCAAGTATGTTGTTTGGCAAGGTGGCAATTCGCCAATAAAAGGTACACTCAATGGAAGACAGGTAGATACAACCATTAACATCAACAACAGCACACTTTATTGGCAACTGAATAATGGTGCTAACTGGTTCGATATTAATATTACCCGCAAGCTGCCAATATATGCTTCCCATGACAATAAAATAGTGTTATATGGATTAGTTAAGTTCGGTATTGGTCCTAATGTGCCTCACGTTTCAGATGAGATCTTTGGTAACTGGAACAATGGCCACTTCCAATTAGGCGGCTGGAATACCGGTGTAGAGGCCCTTATACGTTGCACCTTTTTCCAATATGCCTTTATAGAATATTCTAATCACGCTGTATATGCTAACTACTCCGGGTTAAAGGTTTGGGGCGGCAACGGAAATAATGGAACTGCTGCACAAAGTTTTGGCGCCTATGAATGGATAGCTAACATTGGTTTTACATTCCATCTGGCCAAGACGGAAGGCACAAATACGGTTCGTTAAAATTCTACTTTCTTTTATTAAACGTATTCATTGTACGCTCAATGCCCATCAGGCAAAAGGCTTCAATGGTCTCTACCGCTGTAGTAATATATTCCGGAAGCTTTGCGTTTTCCTCCTTGGTCCATTCACCCAGTACGTAATTTGATTGTCCGCCCTTGGGGAAATTGTTCTCAATGCCGAATCGCAGGCGCGGATAATTAGCAGTGTTCAATATCTCCTGGATGCTCTTAAGTCCATTGTGTCCACCATCACTGCCATTGCTTTTCAGGCGAAGTGTGCCGAAGGGTAGTGCCAGATCGTCGAGCACTACAAGTACATGATGCAATGGTATTTTGTTCTCGGTTTGCCAATAACGGACAGCCTTACCACTCAGGTTCATAAATGTAGAGGGCTTGAGCAATATAATATGTTTCCCCTTTAAGGATACTTCGGCAATGGCACCGTAGCGCCTGTTGTTATCAAAGGAACCCTTATGCTTTAAGGCAAAGGCATCGACTATTTTGAAACCGATATTATGGCGCGTTTCTAAATATTCATCACCAATATTACCAAGTCCTGCTATGAGGAACCTGTCCAATGCTCAACTTATTTCTTAGCAGCTGGCTTTTCTTCCTTCTTCGGAGCAGCAGCACCCGCAGCGGCCGCAGGAGCACCTGCAGCAGGAGCAGCAGAAACAGTAGGAGCAGCGCCAACAGCAGCAGTACCGGCAGCAGCAGGAGCAGCCTCACGGGTTGTCCTAACAGCTAATACAGCAGAATTTGCAGGATCAAGGAACTTGATCTTTTCATTCTTCATGTCCTTTACCAATACGCTTTCGCCAAGCTTAATATGGCCTACTTCTAATGTAATATGATCAGGAATATCGTTTACCAAACCTTTAACGGTAAGGCGACGCAATTTCACTTGCAGTTTGCCACCCATTTTCACACCAACCGGCGATCCATGTGTAACTAAAGGAACCTTCACAGTAAGTTGTTTACCGGGAACAGCTTCTAAAAAGTCAACGTGCATAATATGATCAGTAACTTTATGGAACTGAGCTTCCTGCACAATAGCCTGAGTTGCTTTTCCATCAATGTCAACATTTACCAAATATGCATCCGGGCTATATAGAAGCTTTGCAAATTGCTTTTCTTCTACGTTAAAGAACACTTGTTCTTTACCGCCGTATAATGTACAAGGTACCAGACCTGTTCTACGGGTTAAAATGGCTTCTTTTGTGCCTGTTGCTTTTCTTGCTGTACCTTTAATTGATAGTGTTTTCATTGGAATAGAAATTTATAATAAACGAGTTTTAAAATACAAAGTGACTACTTATCGATTCAAAATTATGAACTTTACTGATAATATCTGCAAACAAAGGCGCTACCGACAATACTTTGATCTTGCTGCATTCCTGCTTAAGCGGAATAGTATCGGTAACTATTAATTCTGTAAGTTGTGATTTTTCAATGTTCTCATACGCCTTACCTGATAATACGGCATGGCTGCAAAGTGCGCGTACACTGTTAGCACCTTTGTCCATCATCATATTGGCTGCCTTGGTAAGTGTACCGGCTGTATCAACCATATCATCAAGCAGAACGATATCACGGCCTTCCACTTCTCCTATTGCGGTCATTTTATCTACTACATTAGCTTTTGAACGTTGTTTGTAGCAAATAACTATATCCGATTTCAGGAAATTAGCGTATGCGTTAGCCCTTTTCGAACCGCCCATATCGGGTGATGCAATAGTCAGGTTAGGCAATTTAAGGTTTTGTATATAAGGCAGGAAGAGGTATGAGGCAAATAAGTGATCGACCGGAACATTAAAGAAACCCTGTATCTGGTCAGCATGCAGGTCCATTGTCATAATACGGGTAACACCGGCGGTGGTAAGCAAGTCGGCCATAAGCTTTGCACCAATAGCGGTACGGGGCTTATCTTTCCTGTCCTGGCGGGCAAAACCAAAATAAGGCATTACTGCCACTACTTGTTTTGCAGATGCCCTTTTTGCAGCATCGGCCATTAAAAGCAGTTCAAAAAAATGGTCAACCGGTGGGTGCGTACTTTGTACAATGAATACTGAACAGCCACGAACGGTCTCTTCATACGAAGGTTCAAATTCCCCATCGCTGAAGTGAATCACGCTCATTTTTCCAAGAGACTGACCATAGCTTTCAGCAATTTTTTTTGCTAAAACCGGATGGCCGCTGCCTGAAAATATTTTAACTGTTGGTTCCATTTTTTTATAAGGGGTGCAAAGGTAATATTTTATTCTTTCCGTAAAACGCCTTTTTATTGTTTTTTCGCCTATTTCTGGGCTATGAATAGAGATTTTGTTGATTTTACCCTCTTTTTGAGAAAGTGCGGCGTTTCTAAAATAATTTTAATATTGCCATCCCTAACCAACAAAAACCTATGAAAAATACATTATTATGCCTTTCTGTTATTGCCTTGGCAGCCTTTAGCGCATCGTTTAAATCTGCTGATGACTCATGTAAGCCATATTTCCCTGTTAAGCAAGGCGCTCAAATTGAACGGAGATCATATAACGATAAAGGTAAACAGACCGGCCGCACTGTGCAAACTATTTTAAGCAGTAATGCAACAGGAAGTATACTTACTCTATCGGTGAAAAGCACACATTTTGATGACAAAGACAAGCAAACAAATGAATGCACATTTGATGCTAAATGTGAAAATGGTATATTTTACCTGAATATGGCCTCAGGTGCTGAACCCCAAAGCAGGCCCAATACAACTACAACCGTAACCGGTGATTTCTTAGAGTTTCCATCTAACCTTAGCCCCGGCATGACTTTGAAAGGTGGCACCATGACCATTAATATGGTAAGTACAGACCCTAATTTCGTGAAGCTGGGCATGGGTAATTTTACTGTTACCAACACTTCAAGTAACATTAAGGTGATAAGCGATACTAGCATTACAACCCCTGCAGGTACTTTTAAGTGTGTGAAAATAACATCAGATCAAACCACGAAAACCCCTTTGAGTTCAACTGTTTTTCACGTGGTGGACTACTATGCACAAAATATAGGCAAAGTACGTTCTGAAACGTATACTGATAAAGGTAAATCTTACGGCTATAGCGTTATTTCAAGCATTAGCGGAAACTAAATAACCGGGTAAAATATTGAAAGCCCTGCTTTTGATTTACAAGCCAAATGTTATACCCATTTGCACGCTTGTAGTGGCCTTACCAACCTCAGCAAAAAGACCAAAGTGTGGTTTGATCATATAGCGTAAGCCAAGAGTAAACTGCCAATCGAATTGAAACGATTGGGTTTTAGTGTTCTTACCGGTATTGTCGGGGTTATTATCGCTGTAATTATTTAGTTGGTATGCGTACCCCAGGCCAAAACCGGCAAAAATGTCAAGGTGATCACCAATAGGATAATGACCATTTAATCTTAAATACCCTGCAATTAAACTATTGTTAATATTTACATGGTATGTTGTATCTGTATTGAAAGTCCTTGGCTGGGTATAATCATATCCAAGCGATGCGCTGGAATATTCAAGGTTAAGGCCAACACCAAAGTACTTTACCAGGCCATGTTCGAATTTTAGAACGATAGTTCCATAATTTTTATAATTATAGTTCAACTCGTTCTGATAAGTGGGAAGGTTTTGAGTTATAACTGACGTTGCCGGAAATCCAAAGCCTGCGGAAATTAAATTTTTACCATCATCGAATGCCTGAGCTTTCAATTGGTTTACTGAGAATAAAACGGAACAGATTACAACAAGACTTTGCAGTTTTTTCATTTTTCAGGGAGATTAATGTTATGGCAAATATAGAATTATGATGATAATATGCAAAAACACATAAATAGTAGTATCGTTTTGCTAATCTTATTAACTCTCCTTCACCAATTTCATCATCATTTGTTCTACTTCAGAAGAATTCCACTTAGCCTCTATATCAGGAGTAGCTAAAACCTTTTTCATGATAGCATCTTGTTTTTGCCCTTGCTTTAATGCATGGCTATAGGGAAGATCGGTAAAGGTTACCATACCATAAAGTGGTATCCACATATCGGGGTGGAGTGAACTGAAGTGCGCTTCAATTTTCTTTTGTAATATAAAATCAGGATGAGTAACCAGGTCGCGCATTTCTATAAAGTTAGCAACTGCAAGGTCGGCAATAGCATCTGAATTTGGCTTGCGGGCTTTTTGTGTTTCATCAAATATTTTCTTCCAATTCTCTTCGCTACCATTTCCTAGGTGTGCATCAAGCAATTTTTCAAACACGGTACAGTCTTCAAAGCCACAATTCATACCTTGTCCGAAGAAGGGCACAATGGCATGTGCTGCATCGCCAAGCAATAATAATTTATCGGAGTACGACCATGGGTAACACTTTACGGTAACTAATGATGAAGTAGGATTATTGAAAAAGTCATCCAGTAGCGTTGGCATTAATGGTACCGCATCAGGAAAAACTTCTTTGAAGAACGTACTCACTTTATCGCGATCAGTTAACGCAGCAAATGATTCTTTTCCTTCAAACGGAAAGAACAATGTACATGTGAAACTGCCATCAATATTAGGTAAGGCAATCATCATATATGTACCGCGTGCCCATATGTGCAGGCATTCTTTTTCCATGGCAAAGCCACCATCTTTTGTAGGCGGTATTACCAATTCTTTGTATCCGTAATTGAGGT
>Ga0206876_1104_pt1 | contig 23997 bp, 21 predicted proteins | sample Alteio_BWOrgCont_10_FD_152619 | JGI IMG/M metagenome (GOLD analysis project Ga0206876, IMG submission 152619) | Enriched cells from forest soil in Barre Woods Harvard Forest LTER site, Petersham, Massachusetts, United States -... | ecosystem: Environmental > Terrestrial > Soil > Temperate forest >...
CGCGTTGAGTGGCACCAAAGCACCAAAGCGCTAACGGCGAAGTACACGCATCGGGTGGCAGCCTTGGCCGCCAGTGTCTTCCTTGTCGAGCATTCAATCCCCGGTTATCGCGATTTCAATTCCCACGCGTCATTAAAGAAGTCTGCGTCCGCGATTCGACCGGGATAACGGCTGTTCGGTGGAACACGAACGTCGATGATGGCCCAGTCCGGCAATTTCGGCACTTGCCGTGCATTGTTCAGATAGTCGTATTCACGATAAGTGAAACCGCTGTTCAGAACCACGTATTTCTCGGGGTTCAGCGGGTTCGGATAGACGGCGATCAGCGCGTGATCAGTCCCGTTGAACGAATTGTCTCTGACCAAAATCTCACGATTCGACCAGCGGATAGGGAGCTTGTCCGCCACCTTTGCCAGGACGGAATTGGCTTGAGAATCGCCCCAGAGCACAAGATTTGACGAAGCAATGTCATCGGTCGTGATTTCATGATCGACTTTCACCACTGCGTCACCGCGCATCTGACGTCGCCAGTGGATGATCGCATGGTCCAATTCGCTTTGGACCCATTTGTCGACGGCGGCACTGCGACACGCGGCACTCGGCTTGACAAAGATGAATGAATCCATCAGCGCATCATCGATTGGCCCTTGCAGTCCGTGCTTCTTTCGCAGTCCCGTCGGATGGCCTGACTTCCACTGGTGTCCGTCAAATACGAATGAACCATCGGCCGGCAGATCGAGCGTTGTTCCGGCATTGATGCGAACCTTTCGAGGCGACACTTGCGGAGGACGCACAGTTAACGCCGAGATATTTCTGGTCGTGATTTTCAGATGGTCGCCCTCCGGTTCAACGACGGCACGAGCTTCATCCCAGTGTTCTTTCATTCCGTCGATCGTCAGCCAGTGCATCCGATTGTACTTCAGGGTAAACGTCACCAGTTGCAATCGTGTCGGCGAATGGTCAATGCCGTTCGCCGCCCATTCGGCGAGTTTGGCTTCGATCTCTTTGCCGGAATCAGGATGGATTTTGTGCCCCGTCATGGGGCCGATGATGTGCAGCAGCTTCATCCCTTCGCGTTCGAAGGCGGCAGCCATCATGTCGGCCGCCTGCTTCTGGTTGTCCATGTCGCCGCTGTAGGCGATGGTGGGGAGATGAGCGAGATTCGCTGCGTATCCAGGGCAATCGTACATCCGCCACAGTTTTTGCTCGAACGGACTTGGGTCGAGTGTTTCTTTCTGGAAGGACTTTAGAAACTCGGGCGTTTCCGAAAACCCGGCTCCAGGATTCGCCGCAAACCATTGATCAGGATAGTGTACGGCGAACTGCCAGCAGGCAGCTCCGCCCATGGAGAAACCTCGTACAGCAACCCGGTCGGGATCAATCCGGTATTGGCGCTTGACCGCAGCGAGAACTTCCAGTGAATCGATTTCACCGGCCAGCTTATTGGCATTGCAGTAACGCCCATAGGGATGCACGACGATCGTATTGGTGGGCGAAATCTGACCGACGTTTCGTGATCGGTCGTTGATAAAATTGACCTCGCTCAGCACTTCGCCTCGACCATGAAACCAGAAGTCCAGGCGATGTTTTTCCGTACCGTCGAAGTTGTATGACGCGGGGATCACCAATCCATACGGTTGCACCGTCTGGTCAATCTTTGAAATGTAACCCCGCACGACCAGACCAGTTTGCTTTGTCCAGGGGGCATTCCCCGCGAGCAACTGATCGGCGCGCTGTTGTCCTTGTTGCAACAGCGTCTTACCGGCCGTGATCTCTTTCGGATCGAAGAACTCCTGGAATCGCAAAGCCTGATCGACCGCGCGATGATAGATCAGGACATCAGGCAACAGCTCTCTTGCCAGCGCCGCTTTCGATTCGCGAAGTGCTTTGATCGTCGTGAGAAGTTGATCGAGTCCCTTCGTCAATTCGCTACGGTCGGCATCAGAGACTTCAACACCCAGTTTCGGAATGCGTCGCACCTGATCGAGTGAGTTATCCCCGACTCCATCGGCGCGAGCGCAGGGAATCTGCATCACGAGCAGGATCAAGGGGACCGACAACATCCGCTGCGAAGGGGACATCATAGTGGTTCTACCTGGTTGGATTATTGAGCGCGTTTACGAGAGTGCATGAACGACCATGCCCGAGAGCAGCTTCGGATAAAAGTACGTGCTTTTCGGTGGCATCGTTTCACGACCTGCCGCAATGACTCGAACGTGTTCGATCGTTGCAGGAGCGACCAGGCACCCCAGTTGATGCGACTTCGCATGGAGTGCAGACGTCGTTTCGTCCAACCGGTGAACGTATTGGAATTTCGGTTCACCCCCGACGAATTTTAAAATCAATTCGTCTAAAAGCAGCTTGTGCAGCAGACTCACGCCCAGTGACCGCCAGGCTTCACTATGTTCCGCGGCAAGCGTTTGCATGGGGCTGGCATCGGTCACACGGGCCAGTAACCATTGTCCATCTGCAGCCGTTCCGAATCCGAAGACGTTCTGCCCGCCGTCCGCTTCGATCAATCCCCATGTCTCTTCGGCGGCTTTATCTCCTTTGCCGATGACTTCAAGTTCACAATGGGCCTTCAGCACGTTTGCAATCTGAGCGGACGTGAGGTTGTCTGGTAAACCTGAAACCAGCCGATGTGTTGGCAGGATCTGCAACCCGGGGTCTTGCATTCCGACGAAATGCATCAGAACGAAGTTCGGAGCACTCGTGTCGTCGTTTAATTTGCCCGCGGCTTTCAGTTCCCGGCGATAATTCAGTGCCGTTTCATAGCGATGATGCCCATCGGCGATGAAGACCGGCTTGTCTCGCAACCCCGCTTTCACCTTGCCTATCGCCTGATGGTCTGTGACGACCCAAAGTCGATGAACGACACCCAGATGATCCTTCGCCTGCGAGGGCGTCAACTTCAGACAAACGTCATCCAATGCCTGTTGAACGGATGCATGTTCGTCAGGATACAGTCCAAAAATCGGCGAGAGATTGGCGTTGGTCGCCCGAATCAGCATCAGTCGATCGAGTTTGGGGCCGGACAGCGTCTGTTCGTGTGGAAAGACATTTCCCGTGCCGAATTCTTCGAGACGCACACGTGCGAGAAATCCGCTACGAACGTAGGTCTTTCCTTCCCAGGTAAATTCCTGGGAATAGACATAGATCGCATCTTCCGGCTCTTGTTGCAGGACGCCGTCGAGTTTCCAGTGCTTCAGGAAATCGGCGGCGCGTGCGTACTTGGCGTTCGCGTCGGCATCCGCGGGTTCGGTTCGATTGAGTTCCAGCCGAATGAAGTTGCACGGATGCTGTTTGTAAAGCCGGTCCTGGAATTTGTCGTCGATGACATCGTACGGCGGCGTAATCACGTCCGAGAGATCACCCACCTGAGCCACATCATATCGCCAACCACGAAACGGACTGACATCAACCATTTGCAAACAGCCTTCCTGCGACCTGAAACCGGGTCGGACTCCTGTGCCCGACGTGCGCCATACAATGAAGGATGTGGCCCAGAGGTTCAAGGTCTGAGAAAGGACGTCAGCGATAAAGCCAGCAAATGCAGGCAATCGCCAGCAGAATTCGATAATACCCGAATGGCGTCAGTCCGAATTTGCCGAGTGCACTAACCATAAATCGAATGCTCACAGCGGCTGCAACGAACGCGACGGCCAGCGAGACCAGCGGCATCGTCATTCCATAGTTGGCAATCATTTCTTTACCGTTCTTCAGACCTTCGTACGCGGTGGCGGCGGAAAGTGTCACCAGTCCCAACAAAAAGCTGAATTCGACTGCGACCATCATGCGGACTTTGGCAATGCGGCAGCCCAGGATCGTTGCCAGACTGCGACTGAATCCTGGCCAGAAGGCGAGACACTGCATGATCCCCACGAACAGGGCACATCGCCAGCAGATCTCGTTCAGTTCTTTTCCCGTATCGATCTCATATTTCATTTTGGCCCGTGATTGAAGCAGGATGAGAATCCCGCCAACGAAGAGCCCGATCGTCACGGGGAGAATACCGAATAAATGCTCTTTGAACCATTTGTTAAACAGCAGTCCGACAACCCCCGCTGGCAGAAAAGCGACGATCAGGTTGATCAATAACTGCAACCCGTCTTTATCGCGTCCCATCAAGCCGGCCAGCATTTGCTGAAACCTGTGGAAATACAGGACCAGGACTGCCAGAATCGCACCGAGTTGAATGCAAATTGTCAGCGAATCGGCAGCCTGCTTCTGCAGATCATCGCCGTGCATGCCCATGAGGTTTTCGGCGATCACCAGATGTCCGGTCGAACTGACGGGAAGATACTCCGTTGCACCTTCCACAAGTCCCAGGATCACGGCTTGGGTCAATGTAAGCGTCGGAGACGACGAACCCTTCGATACGATCTCTTCAGACACATCGGCATGAATCTTGTCCACGGCGATGAACCCAGCGAACAGCACCATCGTCAGAATTCGAAGTCGAACAGTCATTCAAGGGCTTTCAAGTGTGAAGTTTCTTAGAACGACCCAACATTGACCCCGTCTCGAATTCGCGAGAGTTGCCGCAACACGTCGAGAGACATCGTCTGATTCAAGAAGCGGACGGTGCCGTCACCAAGAAGGAAATGACTTCCACCACTGTGAAGGCTTCCGAAGCCTGTTGTGAGTGGACGCACGTTAGATCCCGTAAACGTCGAATTGATGGGGATTGATGTTTCACCCAACACAGTTGCCTGCCCCAGAATTCCAGGTGTCGACGGAGTCGTACTGGTGTTGTTTCCATTGCCACCGTTGTCGATTGCTCCAACCCAGGTCGCATCGCCAATGACGGACGACGTCAATGATGATCCGAGCGGAGTGTATCGCTCACCGACGATGATGGTGTTGCTCGTACCATCCTTCAAGTTCATAATGCCGATGGCACTATTCGCACCGAACGTTCCTCCGAACGTTTTGACTGAGACTGTCAAAGGTGAACCCACGACTGAGAAATTGGGGTCCACATACGAACCGATCGCACCCAAACCCGTCGCTGCAACGCCAATCGACGGTCCAGCACCACCCGTGGTCGCATTCACCCACGCGGGATCTACACCACAAACCCCGAGATAGTTTGTGCGTCCAAATGTGACGGGACTCGAATTGACTGCGGTGCCGCCGATCGCCGTCACGGCGATCGTTTCGATTCCGACGTCCGAAGGACAGCGGAGTCCGGGAATGATGGTCTGCACAGTATTTGGAGTGGGTGCGTTCGTTGTCAGTCCAAACAAGCCCCCGTCGATGCTTGGATTCGATTTTGCCATCGAATCGTAGAGATTCTTCTGGTCGAGCTTCGACAGGATCATTGTCAACCATCCCCATCCCGACAGATTGCCTGGCTTCGTGTTGAGAATATAGCCTGGCGGAAACAACAGGTTACTGTCGTGATAATTGTGCAGCGCAATACCTATTTGCTTGAGGTTATTGGTGCATTGAGATCTGCGAGCCGCTTCCCGAGCCTGCTGGACCGCGGGCAGTAACAGGGCGAGCAAAACCCCAATGATGGCGATCACAACCAGCAATTCAACCAACGTGAACCCATGTCGACTTTTTTGAATCCGGTTCATTTTGCACCGTGCTCCGATAACAAAGTGAGATGTTCATATCGCGGCGAAATAACAACCGACATCGTCGAATTGCCGGGTTATTGAATTCTATCCATCGTCAGCGCTTCCAGAGAAGTCGGACCCCAAACTCTTTTCGATTTTGAATTGCCGTCTGGATGTGTTTTTGAATACATCAAAAATAGGTCGATCTGCGACGCAATTTGATGTTAAGCAATCATTTTGAGCCGCAGAGCGGCGGTCCGAATAGAGCCTGGGGTGGTTTCCGCCCCAGGAGACTGTACCGATCTCGAAACGAAAGCCCCCTCGGGGCGGCCCAGTGAAGAACATCACGCCATCGGAAATACAGAAATGGTTGGCAGGAACCTGGTCCAGTTTGGGTTGAAATACGTGTTTATTGAAAAACACGTCGCGTCGTTTGAGGTGCAGAGCGATCGCCCCGAGGGGGCTTGCAGTCATTTTGAGCCGCACGATTTCCAGGGGCCGAAGCCGCCCCTGGGCTGTACTCGGCCGCCCCTCTGCGGCTCCAAAATAGCTTCGGGCTGGCTGCGCAGGTGCATCCTCGATCCTTTGAGCCCCCGTTGGAATGGCCATTAGCACCGGCAATCATCGCCCCCCCGAAAAAATCTCGAAGATTTTCCACCTACTTTTCTGACGCACACACACGAACCAGCTACCTGTTAGTGGACGCTTGAAGCTCAACGAAGACGATTGTATAAAAGTTCAAGCTCAAGTTGTCTTCACCATCAACTGCCTGGATCAGACGTTGACACCGAATCACGCGCGGCAATGACGGAGCGGGATCACTTTCTGGCAGGCAAGCCACTTTCGGCCATCGAGCGCAGATTCATTGTTAGACGTTTGTCCTCCAACGAAAGTGTGGTCACATATGGACAGCGTCAAATACAACCTGATCCTCGCCGAATTCGCATGTAAATACGTCGAGGCAATCATGAGCAAGGGGCCTGGATCGTGTAACCAGAATTTTTCGCTTGTGAAGCGCATCAACCGATCTGGTTTGCCAACACCGGCATCCAAGCTGCCCGAGCCTCAGTTTCCCCCCCAACCAGTGCCAAAGGGAGGTATTTGGAATGCGGCATCGGATGCTTGGAATGAGCTGATGTATCAGCGCGAGGTGACATCACTGAAAGACGAACATGCCCAAAAAAGCGCGGCATATGGAAATGAACTCAATTCGCGTGTTACCAAGCTGAAAAAGGAGACCAAGCAGGCAATCGATGCACAACGTGATGACCTTGTTGCGAGAGGGCTGATCGCAAGCGGATCCATCTTGGCAATCGCTGCCGGCAAGCGAATTGAGGCGATTGGATTGGGGAACTGTGGTGAACAGTCATATGTCGCCTTTAAGTATCTCGTCACGAAGCGGGCATCCGGACTAGCCATTATGGACTGGGGTCCAGCGACGGATACCTCGATCAAAATGCAAACTGATAACAAAAAGGTGCAGACGGGAAATCACATGTTTGTCGTCATTGGTATGGACGAGACTGTTCCGAAAGAAACATACGGAAGCCTCAGTAGACCGCCCAATTGGGGGGCGAACGCAGTGGTTTGCGATCCGTGGTTTCACGAGTGGTTCCCCCTTCTCGGGGGGGATCGTCTCTGGCAACGGAAAATGCAGCAGATCTTGAGTGCCACGATTCCACTGACCCCAAAAGTATTTCAACAAATGAGGCTGCAGGCACCGAACGAGAAGTTACTGCCGGAGAATCAACAGAATGCTCATATAGTGGAAGCGGGCAAGCTCTTCGAAACGAAATGGACTTTCATTCGTGATGTCTACTTGGCATACCCCCGCACATATCACGTCAAGTTTGCCTGTGAGGTGATGTCTGGAAACAAATTGAAAACGTGGGACGATTCCAGAAATCAATTGCGTTCTTTGTTAGGGCACGGTACTCATTGACTCTGAGACGAATCTGACGGAGCCATCGCAAATCGGTAAATGTGCGCCCCCCGGTGTGTGAAGGACTGTAAAGCCACACTGAGACGTTTTCTTCAACTGAGACGTTTTCTTCATGAGTCACGTGAGTGGCGATTGGGGGTCGCCGTGGGCTTGCCGTCTTCAAGAAAGGGGACTGGCTCCGCGAAGCGCGGTGCCAGTCCCCTTTCTTGAAGACGGCAGGATCAGACGTATGAAACACCCTCGCTTGAGAATCGTTGCCAGATCGATTCTGTTCATCAGTTGCCTCTTGTGTTACGCGACGTCATTTCGGTTGATTGCCGCCGAAACTGAAACAGATCGTGAGACGAAACGAGATACTCTCATTGCTGGTGTGCGTCAGCGATTGGCAGATCTGAAAAGTGGCGCCGTGAAGATCGAAGGAATCAAGCGGTCTTACCGCAATAAGGAAGCTGAATCAAAACCCGGAGAGTTTCAGATCGATTATTTATTCTCGGGAGCCAAGTTACGCTCCCTCCGTTCAGAGAATGGCGAAATCTTCCCGGATATCGTCCTCGGTCCCGACGCTGATGAAGAACAGCTCAAACAAAACGGAGTGAACGTCGATGACTTTAAAGTCCGGACTGGAAAAGTTGAAACTCGCACTTATCGCGAGGAAAAGGAAAAAGGACAGTGGCGGACCGGCCAACGTCACGCATGCATCAACCCAATCCCCAGCGCAAGAGACGACGGCCGGATGTTTGATATCAGAGCCGTCGGGTTGCAAGGTTGGGTTGAATTCCAGCGAGAAGAATTTGCGGACACGGCGATTGCTGGATGGGAAAAACATCAGGATTTTGACATCAAGGACGAAGGAAATGGCGTCTGGCTTTACGAACGCTTTTTTAGAGACCGCTCTTCGATAATCAAGTGGTCAATCCAGATCGATGAATCCAAAGGGTTCATCACGAAGTCGGTGAAATGTCAGACCAAAGGTCGTCTTTCAAGCAGTTGGATCGTTCATCAGGAACTTGAAACGGACTGGGCGCAGATTTCCGGTGTCTGGGTTCCCGAAGCCAGTCGGATGCAATCGAGAGGAAGAGACTGGTTGCAAGCAAACAAATTGCAAGAGGCAATCGATCTTAAGTTTGTCTGGTTGCAAGTGAACGAGCGAGTTTCCAACGACGAGTTCTCGATTGAATCACTCAATCTTCCTGAATCGGCTGGAATCATTGATTTCACGGAAGGGGGAAAGGGCGTCGTTCTTCGGGAAGCAAAGAAAATCGTGCTTTCACCTTTGAAAAAATAGTGAGCGACGCGAGGGGATGCACCTGTGCCACAGACCCGGTATTTCGAAGCCGCAGAGTGGCGGCCAAATAAAGCCAGGGGTGGCCTCCGCCCCTGGGATTCGTCATTTCAAAATTACCTCAGGCCCCAGCGGGCAACGCTGTGAAGCATTTTAATGTAGCCATCTCGCTCCGCGAGATGACGGCCGATCTCGCCAACCATGTTCTGTGGTCGTCCCGCACCGTGCGCGCGAACGGCGATGAACATGGTTCGGCTTTCCTCTCGCGGAGTGAGAGGGCTACACGATGCGGCTTTGCCGCCAGATGTCCAAGACAAAATGCTTCACAGCGTTACCCAGCGGGGCCGTCGCTTTGAAATCACCAAGATTAAACAGCCCAATGGCATTGTTTTGAATTCCTGTCAACCGTTTCTGTATTTCCAATCGCGTGATGTTTTACACTGGCGCGCCCCACTTGGGGCTTCGTTTCGATATTGGTTCAGCCTCCTGGGGCGAAAAGCGCCCCAGGCTTTATTTGGACACCGCTCTGCGGTTCAAGACAATTGGCTCAACGCAAAATTGCATCGCAGACTTACCGACATTCCGGACGCACAGCCATGATCGCATTCGAGATTACGAAGAATGGAAGTCTGCTGGGAACAGTTGAGTCTGGACGTAAAGGGCTACTGATGGCTACTGCACAATGCTTGCGATCAATCGACGAGCAGGGAGGTGCGCACGAACATGCAGTGCTTAAAAAGTTACCCGGTTGACGGGTTCACGGGCAATCTGTTCTGGCAATGTTTTTTCCTCCGACGGCAAACTCTTGACGCTGCATTCTTCCGGCTTTGCCGCCAGGAGGACATATCCATCGTCCGAAGCGTCAATCGTGTCTCTGGCGTGAACCTTGCGAACTCGCAATTGGTTCCCGTAAATCCAAAGTGATGTCTCATTTGTGCCAATGAGATTAACTGAATGTCAGGAGAAACCACCTGACGCTTCCCTAAGTATTCTGCCGCGTCGGCTTTTTTTGTCGCGAAGTGCGGTCAGGAACGGGATGTGCGGTCTAATTAGAGTTACTGACATGGATTGCAAGGACAGTTGGGTGACAATGTTTAAGGAAATCGGTTGCATTATGATGGTTTGTTTCGCAGGTTGGACCGTGGCTTTCGTCTATCAAACCCACGAGTCGGAAGAGGCTTATTTGCGTGAAAAAACGCTAGATCAGCAAGCATTTGAGTTGTTCGCGGTGACCGATCAAGAATTAGCAAGAGCGATCAGCCGTAGACAAAACATGCCGCATGTGGTGATACACTGAATTCTCGGTTTCCCGATCTGGATCAGAGACAAAACAAACTCGGTTGAAACTAGCTCGCCAGCGTCCGAAGCTGTTTGACAGGCAAAGTCGCTTGTTTCTTGAGCTGCGCGCAGAAAAAAAGCCAGCGTCACGTTTTTGGGGGGTCTCAAGGAACAATGTGGTCAGTTATTTTTGAGTACATCTGCGCCGTGCTGTTCGTCGGGGTGTTTGTTGTTCTGCCGTGGCTGGTCTTTCTCTCAATCGGCGGTCAGTACAAGGCGGTAACTTTGCTTTCGTCGCTGAACTACGCGTCTTGGTGGTTGATGTGCGTGCGAATGGCTCGGTATGCAATTCACGATATGCTAGAGAGCAAATGTCCCTAGCGCAAGAAATCGTTTGGCGGTTTCGATGCGGTCGGCTCGATTTTCTTCGCTCGTGGCTTGCTGAGTAGCAGCCATGCCGAGAGCAGTGTGAGTGGGACGACGATGGACCAGTAGGGGATCGTCCAGAATAAATAGATGTGAGCGTTTCCGGTGCCGCTCCCGAATCCCATAAATTGCCAGTACCATTTGGAATACTCGCGATCGATCGGACAAGGAGAATTGCCTGGAGCACTTGAGAACATAGGTAGTGAAGGAGCGACTCGGGCCGCCTGACCTTGAACCTTCATCCATGCGAACCTGCCTCGCAACGATACCCAAACGTGAAATGTCGACGTTTGACCTGGCGGGATGAGTTGGTCGGTGAACGAGTAACTACGCACCCAACCACCCATGAACACGCATGCCAGCACCAGCGTCACAACGCCGATCTTTCGTCGCCACGGTTTGAAGAATTCGCCCATGATTCACTTCACCTCTTCGGCGATGGGTTCACTGATTTTATTCTGATTCGATTTGCGGGGCATTGAAAGAAGCAGATACGCCGAGATGAGAGTCAGGGAGAGGACGATTGACCAATAGGGGATAGACCAAAACGGACGAGTACCATGTCGTACCATCATTCCCACCAAACGCTCGTCAAATTGTCCGAACCCGAAACCACACCAACGTCTGCTCCACTTCAGATGATCCGAACCGAGAAAAAAACGCATCACGTTGCGACCGTATTGGACTCTCCACTTGGGCAGCGGCCACATTTTCGCTGGATAACCGACAGCCGACCGTGTCCAGATGACAGACTCATTGAATGAGAGCAGTTTATGACTTCCCCAGACGAGTTCGAAAGCATAGCCGTCGTCACGACTTCTTAACCATTCCGTCATGAACACACAGGCCATCGCAAGCGTTATCACGCCGATCCTTCGTCGCCACGGTTTGAAGTAGCCCATGATTCACGCTCCCTTGTCGGGGATGGATTCAGTGATCGCCTTCGGTTTCGCAACTCGCGGCTTGCTGAGCAGTCGTTGATGCCGCGAGCGGCACCCGAGATAATGAAAATGTGCGAGGTGCGATGCCGGCATGAGTGTTCAACTGGATCCGTAATTTGGGTTGGATCCCACGATACTCAGATGTCTCCATCGCAGCGAGCCAAGGTGCCCCCATGATTTGGGGAGGGGGTATTTGTTTTCCAATCGTGGTTTTTACGTTTGAGATTTTCGGAGCAGGAGCCATGCCGAGAGCAGGGTCAAGGGGGGTGATCAGTACCCACATGGAAAGCCCGATCCCAACTTCGCATCCATTTCGTATTTCCTTATAGCAAACCTCCCCATCGAACACCTGAAATGCCCAAGGGGTTGTGGGATAATTATCGTCAGGGAGCGATATATGAAAATTGTGGCTTCCTCCCCATGCTCCGTATAATTTCCACACGTTTGACGCGATACGCATTTGATGGTGTAAGTGGGCTTCGATCGCGGGTTTTCCGTCCGCAGAACACAAGGCGTTCAAAATGTGCAGCTTGAGATGTTTGACGGTTCTCGTGATGGGAATTCTGTGCCTTTTGGATGAGGTGTGCATCGGTGCCGAGCAGGCGACCGCTGCGAAGGCCGACTCTTTTCAATGGGAACGCGCGACACCCGAAAGCCAAGGACTGTCGTCCGATCGACTGGATGCATTGCGAGATTCATTAGCGAAACGATCCACGACCGCGCTGTTGATCATCCGTAATGACAAGATCGTCTATGAGTGGTACGACACCCACACAGACTTTCGAAAGCCGCTCGGAACAGCATCGCTGGCAAAAGCGATCGTCGGCGGCATGGCACTCGCCGTTGAAATCACGGACGGCAAAATGTCGATCGATGATCTCGCTTCGAAGTACATTCCGCAGTGGAGAGATGATCCCGTTAAATCGAAAATTACGATTCGACAACTGGGCTCACATACGTCCGGGATTGCCGACGCCAGCGAGAGACGCATCGCACATGAGGATTTGACCGGGTGGAAAGGAGATTTCTGGAAACGGCTTCAGCCACCGAATGATCCCTTTACGATCTCTCGCGACCTGGCACCCTTGAATTCCTCACCCGGAGAAAGAATGGGTTACAGCAACCCGGGGATAGGAATGATGTGCTATTGCATCACGGCGGCACTGCGCGACGCGCCTCAGCACGAGATCCGAACGCTGCTTCGTGATCGAATCATGCGCCCGATCAATGTACCCGATGAAGAATGGTCTGCCGGCTATGACGAAACGTTTCACGTCGACGAGTTGCCGCTTGTCGCCGCATGGGGCGGTGGCAGTTATTCGGCAAATGCTCAAGCTCGAATTGGTCGCCTGGTTCTGCGACGAGGTGATTGGGAAGGACAGCGACTGTTGTCAGTGGATGCCGTTCGAAATGTCACAACGGACGCCGGATTGCCAGGACATTGTGGTATGGGCTGGTGGACTGCCAACGAGCGGTTGGCATTTCCGCCTGACACCGTTTATGGTTCAGGAGCACATGACCGACTGTTGATCGTCATTCCCAGCCTGAAGATGATTGCCATTCGCAGCGGACAAGATCTGATGACATCGGCCGAGATGGCTGAGATGCGCGAGCGACGGCAGAGGGAAGCTCAAGCCGATGGACAGCGTGGTCGCGGACAATACCGAGACCCACGAGACCCAATTTTCTATCGACCACTCATGCAAGCGGTCGTTTCCGATAAATGATGGTATCAGCGCAACAAGGCTGCAAAGAATCCGGCCGCCTGGTTCCGTTGTACTTCAATCACGTTCACAGGCGGAACGAGAATTCATCACGTGCGGGTAGGGGATCGCGAACTGCAGAGACTAAATTGGAAACGGCGATTCAATTCGGCTCGATAGTGAATTCTTCGAAGTCGACGGCAAATGGAGCGTCAGATGTGTTGATAGCGGAAACACCGACAGAGACTTCGTTGTCCATCTGCACGTCAAATGTCCGTTCCTGTGTCATCTCCTCGCCATCGTGACTGATCCACACGTGGAACGTATTTCCTTTGCGTTCCGCGACCAACCATGTCGATCGATCAGTGAAGTACGTTGCCGGGGTGGGTGTGTTGTCGAAACCGGTATCGGAACCATTGTGCCAGTATTCGGTCAGCGGCGGATAGCAATAGAGGGTCTCGCCAACCCAATAGGAATTCCGTTCAATACGCAGATAATTCTTGTCATCCTGCCAGATCAAAATCCCCGCACCGTTGAATGGGCGACCTTTTCCTTGCGGTTTAGTGGATTTCTTGCCCGGCTGGAAATCCGACGTGACTTTGACCTGGATGGTGAAGTCACCACTGAACTTCTTCAGAACCCTGGGAGCATTCATGCCACGTACGGAATGTAAGTCGTGGTGCGTAGGAGGAACTGTGATGGTGAGTTTGTCAGCCAGCAAACGGAATTCACAATCTTGATCGGGATCGATGATCGATATTGCTTCCGTAAGCCCCACCTTTGACTTCTCTTTTCCAACAGCCGCCTTATCCTCGGCATTCAATAAAGCAAATCGAAGAACCGCCAGCAGCGATAATGTGATTGTCGCGGTGGCAACACGGTGAAAACTCATACTTTTTCTCCAAGGTGAAATGGTGTTGTTCACTTCATATTGAGCAATCGTCGCTGATCCAGCGTGCCAACGCAGATCTTTCTTCGCCAAGGCTTGAAGTCGCTGCTCATGATTCAAATCGGTGGTTCAAATCCGAAAGTTGCTGTATCCCCGAGCAGCGCGGATTGAATTGTGATTTCTGTTCTCGTGCCCTTCACCGTACCTGGCACAGGTATTTGTACTGTGGCATAGCCGTTCTTGAGCGGGATTTCGTCTTCAGATTCGAAAGCGACCTTTTGCCGGTACTTGTCCGATCCTCTGATCTCGCCACTCAGATCATTCGGCGTGTCTCGTTCGGTGTCTTTTGGTATCGCCATCAACGCGCACCAACAGTGTCAGGCATCGCAGCACGGCAACGCAACCCAGTCGGATGTCGCCAAAACCCAGATTTGAGTGATTGGCGATATCCGGCCAATTTCGTCTACAACATACTCTGGTTCAGTGGAGATTGATCAATTACTTTCGCGAAGTCACCCATCACACCAATAAAGGACCTAAGCATGCATGGCAAGTGGACGGCAGGTTGCGCAGCTGTGTTCGCGATTGTGGTTGCTCTGTTGGGCGCAACCGGCGACACGATGGCCGGGCAGCGTCGTTGTGGATGTATCATGCACAAAGGAAGCTTCTATGGAAATCCGGAACATCGGTGCAACCCGCGGACATACTCTCTTTGGAACACGCCAGGGTCTGTTGTGTATGGCGTTCCGGTAACCACGCCCAGTCCATTGCCTTCACCAGTGCCGGCGACAGCAAAATAACCGGAGAACCGTTCAACGGCACTCCTGCACGTCGCCACGCACTTTCTGCGATGCACGAGCGGCTAGACTCGATTCTTTGCCGCGTCGGTCGTTGGTGGATTCGATTGATGCGTGGCGGGGCGGGTTTTGTGGCTCGCGTTGATGGCGTCGAGACCTGCTTGCACTTCGCTTTCGATCCGCTGTGTCAATTCGGCAATTGCTCCGCGACCTCCTCGTTCTTTCGGAACCTGCAGTGGTTCGGCAAAGCGAACGACGACTCGTCGCGGTCCACGCACGCCAGGGTAATCGGAATGCAGCACATCTTCCTCGAACTTGTCGAGCGTTTCGGCGATCCGTTCGATGACGGGATTCTCGGCGATGTAGTTGCTTGGATAACTGTAAAGTTGAATGACGAAGAACAAGTCGTCCATGTCGGCATTCAGCGCCTGTCGCGCGTCGTCATCGATGTCGGCTTGCTTCATTTGCTCAATCACCGCGCGCCGTGCGTTTCTGACTCGTTCGGGAACGGAAAGAGTTGTATCCGAAGTACCGTGTTTCGATTCCAGGCGGCTCAAAACATGGCTGGCCAATTTGGCGACTCGATCGAAAACAGAACCACTTTGCGGTCGGCCCAGATGTTCCATTTCTTTGAGCGTCAGCAGTCCTTCGGCGATGCGATAAACGCGGGCTGCCAGCGACAATTTTGGCTTCGGCGCCCAGTGAAGAGACAACTCGAGTCGTTCGAGAATGGCCTCCAGAGACGGTGTGGGATCAGTGAGATAGAAACATTTCAACGAGCACGGAATGATCACGATCTTCCGAGATGCTCGTCGGGCCGCCGAAAGAGCGACTGCGGCGGCGCCATCACGAAACGGGCTGACGCGATCACTATGGTGATAAATGTCTCCTTCGGGAAAGACGACCAGCGGATGGCGGCTGGTGCACAGGATGTCGATCGATCTTTTCAGAGCCCCGGTGTCGAGCGACTCGCGATCGATGCTGAAGCAGCCGTGACGCTGCAGCATCCAGCGTTGAAACCGAGTCCCCATCTGAAACACTTGCCAGGACGTCATGAAATGAAACGGTCGACGCAAGCGATGCGACGCTTCAATCAGGACATATGAATCATAGTGAAACGAATGATTGGGCGTGATCAGAACACCGGCACCCTCGGCCAGCGAAGCACGGATATGGTCGAGTCCCTGAATTTCCAACTCCGACAGTTTCTGCCGCTTCAGATCGCGTCTGATCAGCGGCCGCAACCAACGCACCAGCCAGGGAGTCATCTTCGGTTCCCAGATTCGCGGCGGTGTATGAAACGGCTGGCGATTCATCGAAAAACAACCTGAGGGAAAAACAACAGAAGCTCATCACTCATCAATTTATCAAACCGACTCGTCGATTGCGAAGAGATCTTCTCATTCGGCAGCTTATTGACAACGCCCAATTGTTCGCCTAAGCCATTGATCCATGGGACAGCCGCATTCGCTTATCGTTGCTGATCGGTTTCTCAGATTTCGACCGCAGCAAGGAACTCTGATGCGCCGTATGTTCAGTACCATGTCGTTTATTTTCTGTCTGGTTGCAACCTGTTCCGCTCACGCGGAATCGCTTGATCTGACCAAGGCGACCGTGTTAGTCCGAGCAGGGGACCTGCCGCCCGCGGAGAAAATCGCCTCGACGATCCTGGTCGAAGAAGTGGAACGTCGCACTGGCGTTCGGTGGAAGGTCGTCACGGAATGTCCTGAGGCTTCCATAGGTCCGATAATTGCCATCTCAACTGTTGCCCACATTCCTGCCTGGCATGCACACTTCATCCCAACTGCTTCGGGCCCGATGCCTGAGAAAAAGGCGGAAGCGTTCGCGATTGGAAGACTTCCGACATTTGGTGGCCCGGAAAAGCTCCTCGTGCGAGGTCATGACCCACGTGGGGCGATGTTCGGTGTTGGCAAACTGCTTCGCTCGTTGACGTGGGGCAAGGGCCAGGTCTCGATCGAATCAGACTTCGAATCGAGTGAAGCTCCCGACCGTCCATTGCGAGGCCATCAGATAGGTTATCGAGATACCGCCAATAGCTGGGACGCCTGGACCTACGACCAGTTCGAGCAATACTTCCGCGATATGGTCATTTTCGGTGCGAATGCGGTCGAGAATATTCCCTTTCACGATGCTCGTCTGCCACGCGTGATGAAATATACACGCCAGGAAATGAATACCAAATTCGGCGAGTTATGCGAGAAATACGACCTCGATCACTGGATCTGGGTTCCCGTCGAGGTCAGATTGCCGAATGACGAGAAAGAAGCGGCGTTTCTGAAAACTCAAGAGGCGTTCTATCGCAGCGTGAAGCGACTCGATGCCATCTTTGTCCCCGGTGGCGACCCCGGAAACAACAAGGCAATTGTCCTGATACCGCATCTCGAGAAGATGGCGGCACTCGCGCGCAAATATCACCCTCAGACCAAAGTCTGGTTGTCGCTGCAACATTTTAAAACGGACGATGTCGATCTGACTTTCAACTATCTCATCGAGAAAAAGCCAGATTGGTTTGGAGGGCTGGTTATGGGCCCAGGCAGTCCACCAATGGAACCCACTCGGCAGCGTCTGCCAAAGCCGTATCAACTGCGCTGGTATCCCGATATCACGCATGTGGTTCGCTGCCAGTACCCGGTGGCCTGGCTGGACCCCGCACTGGGAGAAACGTTGGGACGGGAACCGGTTAGCCCTCGTCCTGTCGATATGACGCAAATCTACCAGATGGACTATACCCTGACCGACGGCTTTTTGACTTACTCAGATGGAGTCCACGACGACTTCAACAAGAACCTGTGGACTCAACTCGGTTGGGACCCCAACCGCAGTCCGCGGGATATTGCCCGGGAGTATGCACGGTTCTTCTTTCGTTCCGACCTCGCCGAGTTAGGTGCCGATGGTTTGTTCGGACTTGAGAATGACATGCGAGGATCGCTCGCTGACAACGGCACATTGGGTGCGACATTTCTGTTGTGGCAGGAACTGGAGCGACGGGTTCCCAAAGAGGCCATTTCCTGGCGTTTTCGCATGCATCTGTTTCGCGCATACTACGACTTCTACACGCGTGAGCGATTGGCCTATGAGACCCAACTCGAACGACAGGCCCTCGACCATTTGAGGTCACCCGTGGGGCGCGATGCAAAAACTGTTGCCTTGCAAATCAAGTACAGTATCGAAGCGGCTCGTGCGATCCTTAACAGAGCCACCACGCATCCGATCCAACCAGAACTCCACGCCAAGCTGATTGCCTTTGGCGACGAGTTGTTCCGCGATATCGGCCTGCAAACCAGCGTTCCCAAGTACGACGCGTCGGGTTACGAACGCGGAGCAGTTCTCGATTTCCTCGACTATCCGTTGAATAACCAGTGGTGGCTTGAGGATCAGTTTGACAAGATTGAAAAGACTTCAGATCACGCGGAACAGCGGAGGCAACTGGACGTGGTTGTGAATTGGGAAAACCCAGGCGATCACGGCTACTACGATGTCATTGGCCATGTCGGCAGGTCACCGCGAATCGTGAAGCTCTTGATGGCGGGTGACGCCATGCGTCACGAAACCGATATTCCGATGCCGACCCAGCGCTGGGTCGGCGAAAAGAAAAATGTTCTGCGTCAGGCGTGGCATTCGTATCTGGACGTCATTCCCAGCGGGATTACCTATAGCGATCTCGACCAGTCAGCTCCCTATGTCGTCAAGCTGTTCGCTCAACGCGAATCGCCGCTGGTCATTGACGGTGTCAAAGCCAAGTTGCTCAAGAAGGGCGCACAGTACGACCAAGTCACCGAACAGATCTTCGAAGTGCCTGCCGAGGCCGTTCAGGATGGAGCAATCAAACTGACGTGGGAAACACTGCCCGACGAAGTCAACATGAACTGGCGCAACAGGCACTACGTCACCGATATTTGGGTCATGAAGAAACCAGCGTCCTTCAAATGAACCTGTATTCGTGAAATCGCGCATTGGATCAAAGTGCCCTCTGTTTTGGCCAGCCAAAATCGTTTCGTGTATCCACAATTCCTAAAATCGCATTTGCCAAGAATGCTGGTCAACGTGCATAATTGATTGGCCCGCCTGCTGACCCGCCCTCGAGCCCGCCTGAAACGTTGCCGCCAAATTGATGAGTGACGCTGACCAGAGCGATTCTGCATTCAATTGGTTGTTTGATTCCACTGCTGGATCTTCAATAGTGAAATTCTGTCTTCGAGCATTGATTCCATTGACGATTGTCGTCGTGATGGGCCGGTTGAGTTTGGCGGACAATCCTTCCGCCGAACAGCTTGAGTATTTCGAAAAGCAGGTTCGACCGCTCTTCGTCCAAAATTGCCATGACTGCCACGGGGCAAAAAAGCAAGAAGCAGGTCTGCGTCTCGATACTCAAGCAGGCTTCCTGAAAGGTTCAGACAGTGGACCCATTTTTGCGCCGGAAAACGTCGATGGCAGTCGGCTGTTCGATGTGCTGCTTTATAAGGACGGAGGCACCCAGATGCCTCCCAAAGGAAAGCTGTTCGACGAACAGATTGCCATCGTCCGTAAGTGGCTTGAGATGGGCGCTCCCTGGCCGGTCGAAGCAGCTCAATCAGCGACTTCCGCGAAGGATCATTGGGCCTTTCAGCCAGTAAAGCGATCCGCGATTCCGACCGAATCGAGCGTGTCGCTCGAGCAGCGCAGAGACCAACGCTCGGCATTGTCCACAAGCCTCTCACCGATCGATTCTTTCATTTCGGCATCGCTCGCTGAGAAGCAATTAGCGATGTCACAGCCGGCGAGTCGTGAGACGTTTATTCGTCGCGCGACCGTTGACCTGTGGGGGATTCCGCCAACGTTCGAAGCCGCTTGCGAGTTCGTCGAAGACGCCTCGCCAGACGCGTATGAGCGGTTGATCGATCGATTGCTTGCTTCGCCCTTGTATGGGCAGCGATGGGGTCGGCACTGGCTGGACATTGCACGGTATGCCGATTCAAAAGGGTATGTGTTCACGCAAGAGCCTCGTTATCCCTATTCGTATACCTATCGCGATTACGTCATAGACGCCTTCAATGCCGATAAACCGTTTGACCGGTTTGTCACCGAACAGCTTGCCGCAGATCTATTGGTCGAGGGCGAACAGAAGCCTCCAGCAGGTTCCGGGATGAGTGATCCACGACTTGCCGCCCTCGGTTTTCTCACCGTTGGTCGACGCTATCTGAACAATAATCAGGACATCATTGATGACCGGATTGATGTCGTCTCGCGAGGTCTTTTGGGCCTGACGGTCGGGTGTGCCCGTTGCCACGATCACAAGTTCGATCCGATTCCCACTGCGGATTACTACTCACTGTACGGCGTGTTTTCGTCGACGACCGAACCCGATGATTTGCCGGTGATCGGTGAAGCGAAGAACCCCGCCGCATATCAGGCGTTTCTCACCGAGCTCGCGAATCGCGAGGCGGCTGTCTTGAAGTACGAACAGGAAAGCCTTCCCAAGCTCGTGAACGAGATTCGCGATGTTGCCGGGGATGCCCTGCAACAAATCGCCAGGCAAAACCCCATCTGGGCACAATCTTCGCTTGTTCTGAACGGGTCGAATGATCCCAGGGCGCCACTCGTTCAAAGGTGGCAGGATTTACTCAATAAAACCGCCTCTCAACAACACACAGTCTTGGGGCCGTGGCATCGACTTGCGAAGGTCGCGAAAGCCGAAGAATTCTCTGCCGAAGTCAACAGCCTGATCGAATCGTGGTCTCACGAAACGGAAGCAGCTCTTGTCAATCCCCTCGTGCGACAAGCGATCATCGAACAGAAGCCAACGACCCTCGTCGAACTTGCCAGGGTCTATGGCAAGTTGCTCCGCGATGTGCAGGCGGAATGGTCTGATCTGCAAAAAACAATGCCCGATGCCAAGCTGTTGCCAAACTCCGCTGCCGAGGAAGTGCGACAACTGCTTTATGGCGAAGGTTCACCCGCCAACATCACGCTCGACCAGGCGCGTCCGGCGTTCGGACGAGATATCAAGAACACGGTCACCAAACTTAAACGGAAAGTCGACGATCTTCGCGTCACGTCACCCGATGCGCCGCCGCGAGCCATGGTCGTTCGCGATGGTCAGATTCATGAGCCGGTCATCTTCATTCGCGGCAATGCGGGTCGACCCGGCAAACCTGTGCCACGTCAGTTCCTCGAAATCGCGTCGGCGTCGGACCGCAAGCCGTTCGCAAAGGGGAGCGGCCGATTGGAACTTGCCGAGGCGATCGTCGATCCAAAGAATCCGTTGACGGCTCGCGTGTTCGTGAATCGAATCTGGCAGCATCATTTTGGAGTTGGACTTGTGCCCACTCCCAGCGATTTCGGAATGCGCGGCATGCCGCCGTCTCACCCTCAATTGCTTGACTGGCTGGCTGCAGAAACCACAAACGCCGAAGTCCAACCATCACCTGTTTCCTCCCCGCGCCGCTGGTCATTGAAATCGATGCATCGTCTGGTCATGACATCGGCCGTCTATCGTCAGTCTTCCACCGAGAATCCTGTGGCACGGGGCATCGATCCCGAGAATCGATTGCTGTGGCGCATGCCAAGGCAACGACTCGATTTTGAAGCGCTGCGCGATTCGTTGCTCGCCGTTTCGGGAAAGCTTGATCCGAGTCTCGAAGGCCAGCCGTTCGACGGCGTCATGAACCCTTCGAAGAGCCGACGAACGATCTACACGTTTATTAACCGCAATGACCTTCCTGGAATTTTTCGCGCATTCGACTTCGCCGACACGGACAGTTCCGCCGCCGAAAGGCCGCAAACGACGGTCCCTCAACAATCTCTTTTTGCGATGAATTCGCCCTTTGTCCATGAACAGGCGCGTCGGCTTGCTGCCGAATGCACGTCGAGCGCAACGAACGATACGGATCGATTGCGACTGCTCTATCAACGAGTCTTCTCGCGTATCCCCACCGCAGGCGAACAACGCATGGCGCTGCAATTCCTCTCGGAATCACAGACGACCGAGACGGAAAAACTTTCACCTTGGGATCGCCTCGCACAACTGCTGCTCATGACAAACGAGTTTACGTTTGTCGATTGACGCCAGATCACACAGTGGCACGTAGCCTGACTCTCCGAGTCGGGCAATCTTGAATCTGCCTTTTTCCGAATGAACCTCGGGACCAAACAAGCCGCATTCAAGACATCTACGCGTTCGTCAGAGATTTAATGAACCTCGATTCCGATTCGACGTTTCTGTTTGCGCCGTCATCGCTGATAGATCGGTAGCAATTGATAACCCGGCGTCAGTGCGAGCACCGCCAATGCGGAGGTGTAAACGTTTCCCATGTGGCCATCGCGATCCGACTCCGGTGCCCATGATCCGTCGCGTTGCTGATTCTCGATCAGCATTCGCATGAGCGGTGGGAAGAATCGCTCCCAGTATTCACCACCCACTTGAAACATCGCCTGGCTGCAGTAATACACGCTGTAGTGAAAGCGTTCACTGCGAAACTCGGTCCTGTTGTAGCGTTTGAACGGATGATCGAGGACCCACTTTCCTGCTTCGCGCGCTTCTTCAGTATGGTGTTCTCCCCCGAGCGCCAGGGTCACGATCGCGCTCCCGACCAATCCACGCGTCACCTGTCCTCTCAGATTTGCATGACCGTACGTAAATGTCCCGTGTGCGGGGTCGTAGGCACGATGAACATATTCCATCGCTGAATCGATCGATTGCGCCGGCACGTCGAAGCCGGCATTCCGGGCAGATCGCAGGAACATGATTTGCCAACTGGTGACGGACAGATCTGAATCGTTGAAGGTGGCACCGTCCGGCACCACATAGCGCCAACCGCCTTTGTCGTGAGGTTGAGGTTTGTGTCGTCTTTGTTGTGCGAGCGTGTATGCAACCGCCTTTCGAATGGCATCTCCGATCTGATCCGAGGTCTCGTTGCGTGTCATGCCATAGACCTCGCTCAGCATCAATGCGGCGATGGCGTGGTTGTAGATGGCCGTCTTATTGCGGGCATCCGGCCAGGGTCTACCCTCCACAGGCAATGGAAAAATGATGCCGTCTTCCTGCTGGGCATCCAGTACGAATTCGATTGCCCGGTTCAGCCTTTTCCCGTGCGTTCCTTCGCCAGGCAAATGCCCGCGCGATAAAAATGCGAGCACGCAAAGGCTGGTGATCCCTGGTTGCCCGACCGCAGGAGCCTCAAACGAACCATCCTGATTCTGCTTCGACGCGAGGAAGATCAATGCATCGTCAGTACACCGATCCAACCGCTCCCATTGTTCGCGTGACAGCAAGTCGCGAGCCACCGTCGGCTCTTCACAATGGCAGTTGCCTGCTGAAATCAAAGCGATCAGCGACACGAACGCCGGACACTGACAAAGTCTCGTCCAGTGGGTTAACAAGTCAACCATTCGAGTGCCTCCTCGTGTTCAAGACCGATTGACTTAAGCTATCGGGACTGGCTGTGGGATGCCAGTCTGATGGGACCCGATTGATTCGTAAAGAAATCAATCGTCTGATCGTCGCAGTACTTCAATGGCCCGGTTCACTCGCTCCTTGATCTTATTCCACTGCGCTGTCGACCACGGCAGTGTGATTCGTCTGACCTGCGGCTTGAACACGATCAAAGAGAGCTCATTCGGTGTCGTCCCAAACCATTCTTCAACGGCATGCGCATAAAGTCCAAGCTGCAACTCATACGGTGCCAGCAGTTGTTCATCAGGTTTGTTCGGCGGAAAGTCGCCCGTTTTGTAGTCCATGACCTGAAGGCCCGACGCCGTTTCAACCAGCAGGTCGATGATTCCGACAATCATCAGTGCGGGGCGGGTTGCCGTCGAAGTTCCATGCGTGGCATCATCGCGGTGCACTGGCCAGGGAAGGAGAAAATCGATTTCCCGTCGGATTGATTTCGCGTTGGCTAACTCATTGACAAGGCTTGAATCAAAGAACCGTTTGAGCATCGTGCGGGCTTGCTGGATCACGTTGTCTGTCGGTGTGTCCTGGCTTCGACTGGCCGCAGTCAGTAGCAGTTCCGGCCAATTCGCGGGATCACGGAAATCGACTTGCTCCAGCACCGAGTGAACTATCTTCCCTAACGTCGTCGCCAGATCGAGATCGATGACATCTTCCCCGTCGACATCTGTGATTCGCGTTGTTCCGTGATGGTGGCCGCCGCGCAGTTCCTCATCAATGGCT
>Ga0206876_1107_pt1 | contig 23466 bp, 24 predicted proteins | sample Alteio_BWOrgCont_10_FD_152619 | JGI IMG/M metagenome (GOLD analysis project Ga0206876, IMG submission 152619) | Enriched cells from forest soil in Barre Woods Harvard Forest LTER site, Petersham, Massachusetts, United States -... | ecosystem: Environmental > Terrestrial > Soil > Temperate forest >...
GATCAAAACAAAAATACTGCTCATCTCATCAGTCAAAGTAAAATTGCAACAAACATTAAAGATATAATACAAGGAAAATCATTTAAATCCGATATAGTTTTAAAAGCTGGTCCATATTTTGTATTTGATAAAGATAAATATGAAGCTAAACTTATTGAATATGTTAAATAGCTAGAAGTTATTATCAGCATACCACATCTTAGCACCTAAACACATCCATGAAAACAATTCATCAACATGGTCATCCAACAGTGATTGCAGAAATTGTTGATTGCTAACAAATTGACCAGTAAACGGAATTGTAATTGCACATCTTGCAATATTATTAGCAAAATTCAAATCAACATTAGTATCCAAAATAATTTTAATGCTGGATGGACATAGAACAACATTATTATTTTTTTTAACGATTACATTCTCACCAGCAATCAAACTTAATAAACCGCCTCCAAACATAGTTGATATATCATTATCCGAATTTATTTCAGAATAAATACCTAATCGGCTATTATTTAATTCCACATTTGTTAATTGCTCAACACCACCATCAACAGACATCATTTTATGTGAGTTTGACAAAATATATTTGAGGACTTCCATTAAAGTTGTTTTTCCATTGTTACCTATTCCTTTTATCACAAAAAACTTTTGTGATGAAGTGTCTCCTGTCAAACAATAACCTAAACATTTTTGCAATAACGTTAATGATGTTGTTAATTCATTAAAGTATTTATTAGCAAAAGGTAATTCACTATCAATGAAATTAACTGGACAAACAAAATCAAATTGATCATTTTCATTTTTATCTCTAACTTCACATGTTCTTAGGTCGATTATTTTGTCATTCTTAATCGGTAAAAGGTGTGATATATTATTGGTTTGCATTTATTAATATTGATAAGATGTATTGATATTTTTGTTTTCATTTTATTAATCAATTTTTTGATATAAAAAGTATCTATCAAAAATTGTTAATAAAAAAATATTATACACAAACAGAATTTTGTATTTTGTTAAATCGTGCGATACCAATGCCCTTACATTTTTTCAAATCAACCACATCATCAAATTCACCATTTTTTTCCCGATAGGCAACGATATTAGTTGCCAATGCCATACCAATATTATCCAATGTCATTAATTGTGCGATTGACGACGTATTGATATTCAATTTAACTTGTTTAATTTCTGATTTAACGACAACTGGTTTTTTTATTTCAACAACATCATCATCATCATCATCATCATCACAACCATATAAATCCTCAACTAATTCAGCCAATATACTAACATACTTACTGACATTAATTTTTTCAGTGAAGTGAAACCATTCAATTTCATTATCACCATTACTGCTTACTCGGTGAACATTCGCAAATCGAAAAAACAAATGAACCAATCGTTCTAATCGTTTATTGTAAATTGTTTGTTGGCAAAATTTAATATCACCACCCCATTGCTTAATTCGGTCATTTGGGTTTGCATGTTTTGTCCTGCCAAGTTTAATTTGAAAATTTAGTTTGGTATTCGCATCGGCTTCTTTAGTATAACCATAAACAAAACCAACTTCATCTGTTAGAGATGGTTTTTTGTTAATTGTCGTTTCAATTAAAATTTGTGTTTCTTCATCATTTTTTTCATATAATGATGTCAAAACATATTTTTTCAATAATGATTTCATCACACGAGAGACACGCGCGAGAGAAACGAATGATAAAATAAAAAGTTCTAATGAGATGTGCAATATAATCAAAAATCAATTTTATACAACACACAATGCTCTTTTTAATCCTCCAATAATCATATCAAAAGAGATTTGTGTTGCGCTCGTATCAGCAAAATGATCAATATTAATAAAATCATGAATTGTTCCTATAAATCGAACACAAACAACATCAATTTCACTTTTCATTAAATTATGCGCAAACTGCTCACCTTCATCACGTAATACATCATTTTCTGATGTTATAATTAATGTTGGTGGAAAGTGCGACAATTGTTCATTTGTATAATTTATTGGTGATATGATTTTTTGATTTTGTATGCGACTGCTAAGAGACTCAATAACATCAAGATATAACTGTTCGTAAAGTATTGTGAACAATATAATTTGATCATATGAATAATATCGGTCAACATATGAATTATAAAACATTTCCATTGCTTTTCGAGGTAAATATGAATTATGTTCATGTTCAACATATGAATTTGTTGTCATACTATTATCAGTAACAGGAAATAACAATACAATATAGCTGATAGGAATCTCGAGTTGTTGAGTTACAATAATTGCTAAATTCCCACCCGCACTGTCTCCAACAATCGCAATTTTATTAGAATCAATATTAAAGAATGGTGCATTGTTAATAATATATTGAATTGCTAATTTTGAATGATCAATTGCTATCGGATATTTATATTTTGGTGCTAGTGGATAATCAAGATAAATTACACAAACATTCACATGTATTGCGATCTTTCTCATAATATTATCATGAGTGAATTGATTGCCAACCATCCAACCGCCTCCGTGAAAATAAAAAACAACAGGCAACATATCACTTGCACCTGGTGGCTGAATGATGCGAATTAACATAGTTGTATCATTATTTAATGGAATGGTTAAATCATAAATATAAGCATTCAATTGATTTTTATATGTGTGAGGAACGTTATTGACTAATGGACGAAATTCATCAACTAATAATTTATAATATGGCGGTTGTCTGTCCATTATTTGCATAAATTCATTGGTTGCTGAATCGTAATGACTGATAGCGAGACATGTATGGATCAAACACACGAATATTAATATTTTATGAAGCATTGCAGGTTATTGATAAGCAAAATATTATGATATTTTCAATCCATGCACCTTTCAATTTTTCATTGTAATTGTTCATCTAATTACAATGAAAAATTGAAAAATTAATAATTTATACACCATATAAAATAAAACAATATCATAAAATGGCATTATTGAAAGTGTTAGACGGTACTGATGTCAAAAAAGCAAATAAATTAATTGACGATGGATGTGATTTAAATATGCAAAATGAGGAGGGAGAAACAGCATTAATGCTTGCAATAAATTTACATTTTATTAAATTCAAATCAGGAAGAGGATTTAATAATGGTGCATGGAAAGAATCAATTAATGATCTTATTAACAAACTCATTGACAAAAAATGTGATTTGCATCTAAAGGATAAAAAAGGTGACATCGCCTTAATGTATAGTATACGTGCTCATTTAGAAACCATTTCAATTAAAATAATTGATAACATGGACAACCATTATTTAAATTCAGTAAATTCATATAATATGAGACCATTGACGATAGCCGTCTTATGTAACAATATAATTATAGTTAAGAAATTGATTAATGCAAAATCTGATATTAATGTGATAACAGAACAATCCTTATTGGATGCGTGTTGTGTAAAACGTGATATGAATGTGATACCTGATACCGAATGTATGGATATACTAATCGATGAATTTATTAATCGAAAAGATGTTTGTTTTTTAGAAAATGTTAAAGGTGATATATCAAAAATAATAAATCACATTCATAAAAATAAGAAAGTTGATAAAATATGGAAATTATACGATGAACAATTTATTGAAATACTTAATGAAGATAATATACTTGCACTATGTTTTAAAAACAATCTTGGCGACAAAAATGTAATCGATCTATTAATCAAATACATAATATAAAAATTGAAAAAAATAATAATTGACAATAAATCAAAATCATAATACAATTATCCTTAATGCAACAATCAATTACCCACAAAGATCTCATATTCAAATACGATGTTGGTAGATTATCAAAAGAAGATCTCCAAAAATATTATGATAAATTGAGAGTATACAAAACGAAACAAAATAATTTGGAAAATAAAAAAAGAAAAATAAATAATACAACTGTTAATCTTTATGAAAAAGTAGCATTCAATCAAATATCAACATATGCATACCTGTGGGATCAAACACCGCTAAAGAATCTTGATCAAACGGATGAATTATTTATTAGTTCAATTGATGAATTATTATTTGAGGAAATAGATTTGTATGGATTACATGCATATGGCGGGTACAGGTTATTTTTTAGACCAGATTTAAATGAAGTTATTCACATGATTAATACAAAAATTTCACTTGAAGACTTAAATGATATTGATAGAATATATGTTACAACAAAACCATATCCTTCCGACGACGGTAACGACTGTTATGATTACACAACTGATAAACACAAAGCTGTCACTACATGTCATATAATTAGGAATTCAGATCAGCAAAGTAATAAAAAATTGAAAAAAAATTAATTTATTGACAATATAATGAAATAATTAATAATAAATTATAATGGAATCGACAGCTGACCACTTTATAAACATCTTTAAAATAAACCAGGATTATGATAGAGGAACTCGCGAAAAAATATATAATCTAAATAATGATGAGGCAGATAAACTAAATAATTGGCTAACTATCAATCATAACAATAATAAAAATGCACTAATGGTTGTTGCATGGATTTATGATAATAATAATGATTATGATAATGCAATAATTTGGTATCGCAAAGCAATTGAATATAAAATGCCAGGTGCTATGAGTAATTTAGCATATTTATTGAAAAAAATAAATAGTGAGGTTAACAGAGAAGAAGTCATTAAATTATATGAGCAAGCATGTGAATTTGATTTACCCGATTCATTTTATAATTTAGCGTGTATGTATGTTAAATCAGATAAAATCAAAGCACTCGAATATTTTTCGGTATCATATCATTTATATAACGATGAAAATAATAAAAGGAGATGCGAAGATGCAATTGGCGTACACATCGGAAATAAAGTTTGTATGATGAAATATTTTTATGAAAGTTACATGAACAAAAAAGAACTTGAGAAACTAAAAAATGATATCGAATATGTATTTGTAGAAAAATAATATGATTATATAGTAATGAGCATAAACGCATCAGAAATAGATTTGATTTATGAACAATTTATCAAGGATAAAATACCAATAACCACAGCTCCACCAAAATTAATAATTACGTATGGACCGCCATCAAGTGGCAAAGGATATATAGTTGATGATTTTATTCTTAAAGAATTAGCAATTCCAACAACTTCAATAATAACAGCAAATATTGATGAGGTGATATCAAAAATAAAAGGTTATCAAGAAGAAATAGCAGTATGTAAAAAATATTTTTCCGATGTTATTTTTAATTCGGACGTTGACGATGCATGGACAACCAAATGTACTGCAATATACAATAAATACAGAACCGGGACACCAACAGAATCAGCAGATCAAGTAGTCGAAAAGTTATTGAAGTATGGCATGGATAAAAAATTAAACATTGTATTTGAAACAACAGGTGGAAATGTTGCATGGACAATTAATAATTTAATCAATGATGCCAAAAAACAAGGATATGTTGTATATATTGTTTATCCAATTGTTGATACAGAAATATTGGTAAAAAGATTGTTAGCTCGCGCCCGTATTGAAGGAAGATATCCAAAGTTAGATTATGTGAAATATGTCATAGAAAAAGCACAAAATAATATTGTGACTGTTATACCCCATGTTGATTTTATTTATATTTATGATAATAATTGTTCACTAACAAAGATGATTATTATTAAAAAACTGTCAGATGACAAATATAATGTATCATGTCAAAAAGATAAATTGTATGAATTTTTGGATAATCGAACAGATGTATTCAGAAAAGAAATTCTTAAATTATGCTCAACTGGCACAATCTTAACTGGTGGATTTTATAATAAATATATAAAATATCAAAATAAAATCAAAAATCTCAAATCAAATTAATATAACATGTGATTGTACAAACAACGATGAGTGAATGGAAGAATGCAATTGTAGTTGTAAAATTACGTTTAAAAGATATATTTATTCGGGAACCCATAAAATGGGATGATCTATCAGAAAACATTAAAAATATATTAACAAAACAGATCAGTAATAATTATAACACTGTCATATCAAATACACTTTATCCATTTAAACTTGTTGATTACAAATATGATAAAGAAAACAATATAATAACAATGAAATATACAATTCCGTCTGATATTGTAAATACCTTCATTGGCGATGAATATGCTGATAATCCTAACTATGTTATGCCAAAAGATGATGATATATTTAATAAATGGTTACAAAAAAGATTAAATAAATATATCAGTGAAACATATGGAGAATTAGCTACAGATACATGGTTAGGTGGTGATGTTACATTATATATACATGATGATAAACAATATGATATATATGATTTTCAATTTTTAGGTTCAAAATTAATTGTTCCATCAAAGGATGGTAATAGAGAATATGGCAGATTAAAACCATCAAGAAAATCAATTAAAAGAAAATCACTTAAAAGATCATCAAAACGAAAATCCACCAAAAGAAAATCAAGTAAAAAACCAAAAAAATTATCCAAAAGGAAATCATCCAAAAAGAAAACCAAAAAATTGAATCGAAAATAGTTACAATTAAGGAAATCAAATAATAGCTTAATCAAATATGAATGTATTAATCAACAAATATATTGAAAAACAGAAGAGATTCAATATAAAAATGCAAGAAATGGACATTACATATAAACATATGATGAGAACAAATATAATTATGAAAAAAATAATTGTTCTCGATTTGGAAACAACTGGATTACCACCTATGAAAGGATTTAATGAATATTATCCTTATTCAAACAGTAAAGTTTATGATAGATCACGAATTGTACAAATGTCATTTGGCATATATGATACAGATGGTCATGAATTGGATTTTTGTGACCTAATTATTAAACCGGAAGGATTCATAATTCCATATGGATCTATCAAAATACACAAAATAACAAATGAAATTGCAAATGCAAAAGGAATTAATATATCATCGGCATTATCTATTTTGAATACCAAATGGACAGATAAAGTTATTAAAATAGTTGGCCATAATATAAATTTTGACATCAATGTCCTATTAAGTGAATTACATCGAAAAGGAAAAAATGATGTAATAACTAAAATATTTAAAACAAAAAGAATTTGTACAATGTTTGCAAGTAAGAATATTGTACAAATTGATAATGGATCTACATCATATAAATTACCAAAAATGCGGGAACTTTATTATTTCTTATTTAAAAAGAATCCAATCATGCAACACAATGCAATGTATGATGTAATTCACACTGCTCAATGTTATTTTGAATTAGCAAAGAGATATTAAATATGTATATTAAAAAAGTTGATATTTATTCATTTTGTAGACATCAATATAATTCAGGAATATTATAGTTACTTTATCAATATGACACAAGATAAAAAATATATGGAGGAGGTATATGGAGGTTTAAAATATGTCAAAATGATTGGTTCAGTTTCTGATCTTCCACTAGATATTTGCAATAGTAAACAAATTGGCGCACATGGTGATATATTGAAGAATAAGGATAATTACATTTTTATGATGCTACGAAAAGAAAACAATATTGGTATGATGTACATTTCAATTGAACAAGCACAAAATCTATTTACAAACATAAGTGTATCAAATGGAGAAGTACATATAATGACATCTGATAACAAATTTAGTTTTGTATTAGATCCTGATAGTTCATTAGGTCAAAAGTTTTTTAATGACGTAACATTACGACAATTAAAAGCTACAATGGAGATGAAAGTGGATATTCCATTAGAACATCGCGGTAAATGTTGTATTTATTTTGCCAACAAGATCTTAGAGTCAACTGATACAGTTGAACAAGCAAAAGAGTTAGCGAAAACTAAATATCTAAATCTACAAGTCAAAATATTAATTCCACCAAGTAATCCAATCAGTGCAAAAGTAGCAAGTTTCACCGGTGAAAATTTCCATGTATAAAAAAGAGATATTAAAAAAGTTGTAAAATAATTTATTTATCCGAATATTCATGAACTAATGATAAATCATAATGACAAATAAAGAAAATATATCAGAATTTGCACATAAAGTATATGAAGCAACAAAACAGATTCCAAAAGGAAAAATATCAACATATAAATTAATAGCAATCGCAATTGGAAAGCCAGATGCATCAATAGCTGTTGGAACTGCATTATCAAAAAATCCGTTTGCTCCGGTAGTTCCATGTCATAGAGTAATTGCAAGTAGTTATAGTATTGGTGGATTTTTTGGTACAAAAGATATAATGTCAACACAAGTTAAAAATAAAATCAAATTGTTGACAAAAGAAGGAATTGAATTTGATGGTAATGTAATTAAAAATATATCATCATATCGTAAAAAGATAACATTTACACCAATCATTCAATAAATTCAGTAAATAATTTAATTATATTTATATCACCATTATTTTGAAAGGATATTGACATGTCATGTGTTGTGTCAACCAATAAAGTCATGAATTGTTTTTCATATAATTTACGTATTTGACAAATCTGTGAATTGGTTAATTTATATCCATTAATATTATTCAGAAATGTTATATTTTTATTTTCAATATATTTATCTATCAATGTACCTACAATTTCTATCTTATGACGCTCAATTGCAATTTTTAGTGGATTGATCCATTTATCTGCATAAATATTATAATATGTATCAATGCTACATCCTTTATTTATTAAAATTTTTACAACATCATTATATCCAGATGTTATCGCATATATTAGTATTTTATCGCCAGAAAAACTTCCTAATTCCATATTGTAATTACCAGTTGTAAGGACATCGGTGATCGATATATGATGATGTAAATATAATAATCCATGCATAATTATTGTTAAACCACCACTCATATAATTTAAATTAAGTAGTGGCGCTGTTAATATTCTATGTGCACAAGTATAAAATTGATAATCCATTGCACGATAAAAAGGTGAAAAACCTGATACCGATAAATGTAAATCACAATTATGTTTTATCAGATAATCAACAACTTCAACAAAGTTTTGTTCAGTAGCATAATATAATGCGCATCTTCCATCAACATCTTGTAAATTTATATCGCATTGTCTAGTTACCGATTTATCAATTAACAATTTGGAAAGTTCATAATTTCTAGATTGTATTGCAACCATTAATGGCGTACGACGATTATTATCGGATAAATTTAAATCACATCCTAAATCAATTAATTTTTTAGCTAATACATTTACTTGTGGTGTTTCATATGAATAATAAATTTTAGAACATGCAATTAAGAGAGTTTCAGATAAAATAATTACATTTAAATCAGTTGTGCTATCAACCAATTTAATAGCTTCATCAAATTTGTGATATTGTATCGCATTATATAAATCCATTTATAATTGATCATATATTTAATATGATCGGTTGTTAGCAATATTTATTTTCAATTTTATATATTTCTAGTGGAATATTATATATGAATAACTTTAAAGAAAAATATATAAAATACAAATTAAAAAATCTGCAAATTGGAGGAAATTTAATGCCAAAATTTGATAATGGAAATGGTGATGAAAATGTAAAAAGACATTTAGCATTATTTGAAATTGTTGTGTATGATGGATTCAACAAAAGAAATTATGATATTGTGAAAAAAATATATGATGAAAATTTTGTGATGATAATGGCAAATGGATTTACATCAACCGGATTATCACAATATTTAAAAGGTAGGCAATTAATGTTTGATCTTGCTCCTGACTTTCAGGTGATATCACATGGTGTACAGTTTGGATCCGGAGAATGGATAGCAGTTACAGAAGTATGTACAGGTACATTCACTGGTATCACAAAAGATAGACATGGTAATATTATTTCACCAACCAATAGAAAATTTAAATTTGAAACATGTTCACTGTTAAGATGGAAAGATAATAAAATTATTGAAGAACGATTCTTTTCAGATGAACATAATTTTAAGAAACAAATTGGAATTCCAGATATTGATATATTTACTGATTAGCAACAGCGTAATTTTGTTTTTGGTCTACAAATTATTTGATTTTTATTAGCTTTCAATTGTAAAGGTCTCATCATATCATTATCTTCATGTTCAATAATATGACAATGCCAAACATACATTCCTTTTGTTGCATCAAAACTAAATTTTGGTTTATTTTGTGGACTAAATCTTGCAACAATACGTGTTACCATCATACCTGTAGAATTAATAGTATCTTTCCAACCATATTCATTAGTTCCTATAGCAGGAATTGGTGCACCAGTCAAATATGGTGTCACATCAAGTTGATTTGGTATACCGTCTCCTACTTTTAAATCCGGATTAGCAATAAACGTATCAGCTACATATTGCATTCCACGAAAATTCTGACGATCTAACAATTGGAAACTTATAGCATGAAGATGTATTGGATGATCAAAATGTGGATTAATCAATTCCCATATTTCAGTTGTTCCAAGTTCTGGAATTTCAGTGACAGGTGCCATATATCCGATATTTTGTAAATAAAATGCAGCAGTTATATTCATATCAAACAAACTAATCAATAACTGGCGTTTTCTAACGACATTACATAATGGAAGATGTATAAAATTTTTAGGTGTTCTAATAGAACTGGTATCAACACCAGTTAAACTGATTACATTGAATTGCATTACATCTGCGATGGTATTAATTTGAGATGGTTTAATTTGATAAGAGTTTTTTAAATCAATTTTGGTACCAACCGCCAAACCACTAAAATCAACAACTATATCCATTCGTTCAGCATTTATAATAACAAGATCGCTAGTTATTTTAATTGGTGCAGGTAAATATCCACCATCTGTTCCAATTTGATAAAATGGTAAATCTGTCGATGTAAGTCCATTAATTATTTTAAAAGTTAATGCATATGTGATGGAGTTTGACGAATTTAAAATCCTGAAACGATATTTTCGAGGTTCAACATTCATAAATGGCCATATAATTCCATTAACTAATATTAAATTACCTTGAAAGAATTCTACCCAATGTGGATGAACAGTTGGATCAGTGCCAATAATTGGATAAAATAATTGACCATTACTATATAATGTTCTGTCCTGTAACACTAATGGCATTTCATATTTCCCGGAAGGTAAATTTAATTCTACTTCTTCTTCAGGATTTCTAATGAAATATGTTCCACCTGATAAACCTGCATATGCATTTAATCGTGTAATGCCAATTGCATGATCATGAAACCATAACATTGTTGGCAACTGTTCATTATAATAATAATCAGTAATACTATAGCCAGGAGTATACCATTCATTAGGGTCACCGTCACTTTTTGGTGGAGTTTCAGCACCATGTAAATGAATAATATTACGAACATAAGGAGCTGGTGGTTCTGCACCCATTATTGTTTGATCAAGTGAACTTTGTAATAAATGGACCAATGGTAATTTGCTAATCCATTCAACATAAATTGGTTTATAATATATTGTTTCAAGAGTTGGTGGTGGATATATACCAGAAAAACTCCATAATTTTGTCAAAGGTAAGGTAGGATGTAATCTAGCGAACGTTTGTTCCAATGTAACTTCATAATAATCAACACCATGTTTCTTTTTTGTTGATATTAATATTGGTGGTTTTGGAATTTCTTGTATATATTTTGTTAATGAAAGTGGATCTAAAATTGACATATATGATTATATCATAAAAAAATTGAATTGATTAATAATAAATTAACTTACTGATAAAGTAATTAAAAAATATAGTTATAATATATGAATATTAATTTGTCATTTTTAAATAGTGGTCTATCCAGGTTAAAAGAAAAATGCAATCATGTATATAACAATTTGGATGGGGCGAATATCAAAAATATGTATAATAAAATTGATTCAAATATCAAAAATGGAATTATGAAAAATATTGGTGGAATTGATTTGTATGATTATACAGGTATTTCAGAACCAACATATCGTTTACCATATAATAAATTACAAATCAATTCCAATAATTATTGTGAATTTGAAATTTTAATGTTAAAAGATTTTTTACATTCATTTTGTTCGATTGATGATGATAATGATAGTAATAATGATTTTAAAACATCTATTGACAAATTCCTTGTTATGATACGCGATGAGAAAGTAGTCATCCACTATACAGTAACATCTGAATTGATAAATGATTCAAAAAATGAGGGGTTGTATACAATTGATTATAATTTCGTAACAAATTATGGAAAATTAATTCAATTTCAAGGAATAGGAAATCACATAAATAAAAAGCCTGTTGTATTCGGTAAATGTGATTATAAAGAAAATGAGTTTTGGATACCAGTTGATTATATTAAAATCATCCGCATAACAAAACCATTATTGATAAATGAATTATTACAAAATATGAAAGAATCATTGTGTGATAGAAAATTTGTTCCATCATATGTAAAAGATATAATGGAGGAAAATAAAAGATTATCGATGTTATATGATGAATATAAAACTAATACAATTGAATTTGAAAAAGATAAAATAAAGTTTGAAAATGAAAATAAACCGTATATTGATGTTATTGTTGAAAATGAAAAGTTAGTAAAGTTACGGAATGAATTAGATGAGGAAAGGAATAAATTAAAGTTGGTTAAAATTAAATTGGATATGGACCGTGAAAAATTAAACAGTGATATGAACAAGATTGGATCGATTGATGTTGATGATATATTGAAGAAATAAAATGAACAAATTAAAAACTATTTATTTATCAACTCTATGCCATATCAGCCCATTGCACAAACATATAATTATATATATTGTAATTTCGTTGTATGATTCAACTGTATGACAATATATGGTACAATATGTTTATGTAATGGGCTGAAATCTAGTTAATTATCCACTTATGACATATCATCCATTTAGCTGTTCAATTGCTGTAAAAAGTTGAATTTTAAAAATATTATAATCAAAATACATAATAATATAAATATTATCATCAATTGTTCTGAATGGATGAGGCACTCACTAGAATTAATAATTGTATCCGATCATCATCAACAGTTTTAAACATAGCATCATTAAATTTAACAGAATTACCAACTATACCAAATTCAATAACAACATTATTTTGTCATAATAATAAATTAAAAAGATTACCAAACGATTTGCCAGGTTCAATAAAAGAATTATATTGTGATCATAATGAAATAAATGAGTTACCATCAAATTTACCAAAATATCTTATCAGATTTACATGCTCATATAATAATCTTACATCAATTCCAAATTTACCAACTTCATTAGAAATCTTTGGTTGCATTGGTAATAATATTAGTGAATTGCCAGAACTACCAAATATGTTAAAAAGTTTATTTTGCAACTATAATAATCTCAGTGCATTGCCTATTCTACCATTATCATTGGAAGAGTTAAGATGTAATAATAATAAATTGACAATCTTACCATCTTTACCATGGTCATTAATTAGATTGGAATCTAATTTCAATAAATTAGAAAGAATACCAGATATACCATCATCATTAAAAATATTAGCATGTTCAAATAATTTTTTAAAGGAATTGCCTGATAATTTAAACATGGTATGTAACGACTGTAACGACTGTAACGACTGTAACGACTGTAACGACAGTATCCATTCGTTAGTTGAATTATATTGTAATAATAATCAATTAATACATTTACCAAGAAATTTACCTGATAGTATTGAAATATTATATTGCAAAAATAATAAAATAGTTAATTTACCAAATATGTTGCCATTATCGTTGAATGTATTTAATTGTAGTAATAATCAAATCAAAGAATTTCCCTCGAATGCATTTCCAGATTCATTGAAAAAATTGTATTGTTATAGAAACGAATTAATAAATCTGCCAATGACACTGCCAGATTCAATAAAAACAATTATATGTTCTTCCAATAAGATTAAAAAACTACCGATAAAATTACCAACAGGATTAAAAAGATTATTTATCGAGAATAATCAATTAATAGAAATTCCAATAGATTTACCTAATTCATTGCAACATTTTTATTGTAATAATAATCCATATCTATATATTTCAAAAGAGGTTGCAACAAGATTTTGTATAACAATAACACCAAATTACAACCAAAAAGCGAGATACATCCAACAAATATGGAAAGCGAGACGGCGAGTAAAAAGATTATTATTTGTAAAGGAATTGCAACTTCACATTGATGATTTTCGATATAGACCAGGGAATGCAGGATTCATGGAAATTGCAAATAGGAATAAAAATTTGTTCATGCATTCAGATATAAAATAGATTGCTCAACAAGCATGTAACTCACAATGATATCAATAACACCATCAACTTTTGCATTAAAAATATTTGTTTTATTAATCACATTTTTAAATAACAAGTGAATTCGTCGAACAACAGCATCCAAATTGTTCTGAAAAGCATATGTCAATACATTGTAACCTGTCTTACTATGTGACATTATAAAATCATATTTTTGTTCTAATTCGTAAAAATCTATTAACATTATTGCTTGACTGACATTATAATTCATACAAGCAACATGTAAGAATGTATATCCCTGATCACTTAACATATAATTATTAAAAGTTGGATGTTTATATATATATTCAAATATATCATGTCTATTTTCCATAATTTGTATAATTACATTATATTGTAATGTAACTGGCGAACCATTTTCAACTAATAATTTTATTATAAAAAATGGACAGCGTTTAACAATCGCTAATGTCAGCAATGCAAATTCAATTGGTTTTCCTAGTTCTATAGAACCAGCATAGTTATACCAATGCCACAAATGTTTCGTAAGTAATATTGATGTTTTATTCAAATGTAAATCATTTAATAAAAATTTAATATATTTAATCCTCATTGTATTATATGTAATCATGTCATTATATTGATATGAAATAGGATTATATCTTTCATTGCAACAAGAAACAAATTCATATGTTCCTTTTCCATGATGGTTTCTATCACAATGATCAGCATTTATGTGGTAATAAGAATATATACATGCACTGTGCAATAATCCTGATGTTGTTATGTCAAAACCTTTATCAATCAATTTATAAATCACTTTAATATGTTTGTCATATGTTTCAAGATTTGGTAAATTTAAATATTGATAAATTGGTGAGTAATAACTTTTTGATTGGATTTCTATTATATTTTTCAATGGTACATCTATTTTCAGTAAATCAAATGTATGATCAAAATTTTTCCATATCAATAAATTGATTAATCTTGCATGCCATGTATCATAACATATAATGTCTGGATATTCTGGAAAAACTGGAAATGACATCGTTATTATTTAAATGAATTATTAATATTACATTAATACATTTAATATCAATTTTTATAATGTTATTATAAAAATTGAATAATATAATATACTAACATATCCTTTATTGTTGATAACTGATTACTTCTTATTTAATTTGAAATAATGGCGTGCGAATACAAATTCACGAATCCTGTTGAATATCAAACACAATGTGAATGGAATGAAGTTCAAAGAGTGAACAAACAAATTTTGACTATTTTATATTATCTTCTTCCAAAGTATCAAAAAAAGAAAATTATTATGCGAATATTTGATGATGTAATATATTTTCTTCCACCAACAAATTTATGGATTAACGAAGGTGAATTTAAGGTCTGGATTGAAATTATTAGGGATGATCCAAAAACAATAATTGCAACAGCAATACATAAATTAGAATTACCACCGAGTATAACTTATTGTACGGATGCGGGAACCGGATTATTTAATTTTGATTCTCAATCTAAAAAATACATTAAATGCAGTAGAATGCCATATGGAATAGTTGCTCAAAAAATTGTTTAATTTTATTTATCAAAAAATTGATAATTGTATCATTTATACACTCATTATAATAGATAACAACATTATTAAAATGGAATCAGTAAAAGAATTATTTAGTGAAACAACAATCAAAGAACGAGTTGTTGAATTAGGTAAAAAGATAACAGCTGATTACAAAGATAAACAAGTAATATGTGTAAGTATATTGAAGGGGTCATTTATTTTTATGGCTGATTTAATTAGGGAAATAAATCTGGATACACAATGCGAATTTATGGTTGTATCAAGTTATGGAGAAAAAACAAAGTCATCTGGTAATGTTCAAATTATATTGGATTTAAAAATGGACATCAAAGACAAACATATCTTGATAATTGAAGATATAATTGATAGTGGAACAACAATCAAACATTTAATGAATGTGTTAGGTGGACGCATTCCTGCGTCGATTGAAGTTTGTGCATTACTCAGAAGAACAACAGATGCGATAACATACATTCCAAAATATTTTGGTTTTGAAATAACATCAACTGATTTTGTGATTGGTTATGGATTAGATTATAATCAAAAAATGAGAGCATTAAAATATATTGGTAAGGCAAATTAGAAAAATTATATCCGATTCAAGCAGTTAATATTCTTTCACATAAAAGAATATTAAATACAATTACTAAACAAAAAGTTGATAAATAAACAATATCGACCATTTAACCCATTTCTTTATCAAATATCAGTAATGCGACGATTTTTAACAAATAGTTCACAAATTCTAAAAAATGTCAGACATACAGCAAAAATGAAAATACCACCATTAAAAGTTATTAATCCAGAAATATTCGGCAACATACCAACCATAATTAGGCATCGTAATTTTACAAAAACGATACAACCAATTTCTATAACAGCAACTAAAATAGATAAAGATGTGAAATATTTTTATAAGGAAGCACTCACTGATATATCTAAATTTAAACAACAGATGATTAATATTGCAAATTTAGAATTAAAGAATGCATATCAAAATTATTCAAATCATACATATAACATATATATTTATATGGCACGTCTCAATTTATCTTTTCATGCTTTTGAGAATAATAATAATGATGATGTATCTATATGGTTAAAAAAGTTTTTTGATGTACCAATTGATCGTAATCCAGAATATTTTTTATGGCTTTGGAAACATGACAATATTTATGATTATGATCATTTTGAATTCATACGTAATAATATTTGGATATACCAATGGGGTGAAAAAATACATGACAGTTGTGATAGTATATTATTTAATGAGTTGTATTATAAATTTCAAAATTCACCAGAAAATTTCAAAAAATATCATGATATATTATCAAATGTAATTCTTGAAAAGTTATGTCATCATTGTAACAGAAGAATAATTTATGCATATGAAATGCGTAAATATTATGAAAGTAATGATCAATATGAACAAACCAAAATTTTAGAGGGAATTTTTAATTCATTGATCAAAGATTCATATTTAGAGTATTCATTAGCTAAGAGAACTGCATATGAATTACGTAAAATTCGTTCAAGAGAAAATAAAAAATGATTTATTTAGTATTTATTTTTTTTATAAGAAATAGTAATGGATGAAAAAAATCTATGGAAATATATTAAAAAAAATACTAAACCATCATATCAAGCAGATTATGATGAAAATGATAAATTAATAAATAATATAACAAATAATGGCCTTAATGAAGGAGAAGTTGCAGTTCGTGGTGGTGGGGAATATACTGGTTTTTCAATTAAAGCACTTGAATTAATAAAACCACTACTTACAGATGCACGAGTAGGTAGAGCAGTTCGATTTATGGCTGAAGGTGATTTGCAAAGTGCAATTGCAACTCTTCAAATAGTTCATGAGGTCAGAGAACATGGATTAGGAATATTATATGGAGTCCTCAAATTATGGTTAGAAGCAAATGAAATACCTGTTCCAAATGAATATGCTAAACAAGCAGTTCCCATTAAATCACGTCCTTTATTGGATTGGTTAAATTCTGGATCATATTCATCTCTATTGGGAAAGTTTGAAATTGTTGGAATTGGATTCGCTCATGGTCATACAATTGTTCCAGAAAGTTGGCAAGGAAGGATATTTAATAATGCAGATGAATTACACAAAAAGATGGATAAATTAGAATGGAGACAAGCAAAACCAAATGTAGAATTTTGCGCGATATATGCAATGAGAATTAAAAAGATGAAAACATGGGACGAAATTGATCCAGCAAATTTAAAAGATATTAATGTAATTGTTGGTATATCAATAATGCCAAAATTAAAAAATGACAAAATAATTCTTCATTCAGATATTCAATTTTTTAATAAAAAAAAACAATATACCTCATGGCTTGCATCATTACCATCTCATTTAAAAGTTATGACTTCACAAATCAACACAGAAGAGCATACTGATCGATTATTAATAGCATGTGATATAGATAAATTAATCGAAAAGAAACCTGTATATATAAAAACTAAAAATGTTGGTCTTCTTGTATCAACTTTACAAAAGTTAATGCGACGAGGGAGAGGTTGTGCAAAAGCCATGAAGGATATATTGACAGATTTATGGAAATCACCAGCATATAATTTACCGGATCAACAATTTCTTAGGGTAAATGCTGGTCGTCAACTAACATGGAGGTTATTAATTACTACAATTGAGGATGTTGAGCCATTCATAACCGACAAAAACAGTGAATATTTGTCAATGATGGATATTGCGTGTTTAGCTGTTCTTGCAAATATTTATCCTGATGTGCAATTTATTAAACCAGTATTTGATAAGATTTTGCATACTGCTTTATTGGTTGAAAATAATGATCAACCCGGAAGCAAATGGAAAATATTAAGAACGAGGGAAGTAATAAATGGTGATATCAGATATATTGATACATCTGATCCATTACTAAAAGCTTTTAAGATGTTGGCATTTTATATGCCATCAAGACAATTCGATCAAGAGTTATTGAGAAGAAGTTTCAATTATATTAATAAAGGCTTTTACACTCCAAAAATATTACCAGATATTACAACAGATAAATTATTAGAATATGGTAATAAAAAGGAAGGTGATGCAGGAAAACTTGCTGGTTTTGACATGCATGCATATCCAAATATGTTGTTGTTATTACAAGCATCACTTCCGTTCATTCCTTATAATGATCGCCATACAACTCAGGGATTATCAAAATTTATTTGGGATTATTCGTCGAGTATTAGCGTACGTGTAGATCCGGTAGAATTTCCAGATGATGAAGCAAAAGTAATATTTGCTATGACAACCAATATACAAAATGAATTGTTGAATCATAATTTTTATAAAAAGGAAATAAACAAATTTACTGACAAAATGACGAAATATCAGAAGGAAAATAAATACGTTGGGAAACATGCTAATGCAAGTGAATTAATAGCACGTACTGGTTTTCTTTTATTATTTGGACAGAAATTACCAATCACTCATAAAAGTAAAAGATTGGATATTGTGGTTGCGGGAACGGTTGAAGAGCCATGTAAAGTCAAAACTGGCAATAAAACGGAATCATCTTATCTGGAAGGAGAAGCACGATTTAATGGTGAAATTGCATATGTGGACCATTTAAATACTCATAAGGTGATAATTGACTGTCCTCATCCTCCAATTGGATTTAGTTGGATATGGGGAGAAAAAAAGAAAATACAAATCAATGCAAAGATTGTAAAATCAAATAAAACCAAATTGTTGAATGATATGTTATTTTATGCGGATGACAATGAACTTGTTCCTTTTGATGCATCCAATATATTAATTCCATTACCTAAAACATCAATTATTACATTAATACCGAATGATATTGAAAAGATCATTAGTCAAATGTTATATGTATCAAATAAAACTGGATTGGATGATTATGCATTAAATCTGGCGACTAAGGATATTAAGGGGTTACCACTTTATAATTGGTTCAAGATTGCAAAGGAATCAGCAATTTCACCTTCTGTTTGGAAAAGTGTTTATGTGAAGTTGCAAAACAATTATAACAATGAGGTTCACATTGGACCAGTTGATGGAAGTGGTGGTAAAGTACAGAATTCTATTGATTATATGTTTGAAGGAACTCTTTGGAGAATATTTAATCTGCTGTCAATGATTTATCCAAATACTATTATTAATTCAAATGCAGTAAAGAGTTTGAAATTTAAGGTTAACAATAATACGTCTGAATATTTGGATTTGATCGATCAGTTGAACCAATTGACGCGGGTTCAATCGAACAATAAGGGGGAGGCTTTTGGGCTGTCAAAAGTTCGAATTACAACGCAACTTTGGCCACATCAGAAGAATGCTTCAGAGAAAATGCTAAAGGGAATGTTATTAGGCAAGCTCGGAACGGCATCTTCAGCAGCCGTAGCATCTGGAAAAACCATTACAAGTTTGGCAGTTATGATTCAATTATATAATCATAATATTAAAAATAATAGCTTAAATTCAACAGGATTTTTAGTATTAGTTCCAACAACATATTTATATAAAACCTGGCAAGATGAAATAATAAAACATACAAAAGGATTTGAAATTATAATGCAAAATGCTAATGGTTCGTTATCTAATTATCCAGAATCAGATAGACCAATAATTATAAAACACAACACTATATTAATCGCTAGTCTTTCTCGGATGCGTGAACATCCATTACAACAGCAATGGGTATTAGTTACGATTGATGAATGCTTGAGTGTTCAGAATAAATCAGCGAAACAAACAGGAGAAGCGCTAAAACAAATAATGAGTGCTGAATATGGATGTATATTACTATCAGCAACATTTTTCCGATCACGTTTCGACAAATTATTTTATATGTTAAAAATGTTAAATACTGGATTACCAGAAAATAAAAGTTACTTAGATACAATATTATCAGAATCAGTTGTTTCAAATATCCCTTTAAAAACAAGAACCTGGGTAACTACACAACATGCATTTTATTTATCTGATGAAGTACAAAATGATTATAATCAAATATTAAAACAGAATTTATCATCAGAAAAATTATTTTCAAAATTACAATCGTATCTACATAATAATTTTGATTATATAAGTGCGTTTGCTGAATTAATTAAAAAGTCAGAAAAGAAAGGGAATAGATGTTTAATTTATGCTAAATCGAAGGATGAAGCAGATTTACTAGCAGAAAATATCAAAAATGTATCACGATTTCCAGATGTTTCAGGAACACATCTTTCTATATCAACAACGGAAGGTACGTACGGACTTAATAATTTAATTTATTTAAATACAATTATAACTCGTCCTCCAAATCCTGATGTATTACCTCAAATGAAAGGTCGACTTGATCGACCCGAACAAAAAGATGATCAATTGTCTATCAAATTTTTATTTGTTGATAATACAGTTGATAACGCATCAATATTTCGACTTGAATTGGCCAATAATTTTCGAAATCATTATATCCTTCCAATATCCGAATATTATGAGTTGGCAGTAGGTAAAAAGAAAAAAGAAGATATACAATATGGAGGATTTATTGATTATTATCAAAAATACATAAAATATAAAACAAAAATTGAATTATTAACAAAAATGCATTCTGAAATATATTATATTTAAAATATAATTGTAAATCAGTAGTATTAAACTTATAATTGTCTAACCAAACGTCTTCTGAAAAGTGGATTTATATTCTGACAACATTCAACAATAGGTTGTCCAGAAATTGGTGGTATACCAGAAAAAGGTTGTAATGTAATCACATCATTTACAAAAACTATACCAGTATATAAAACACTCGGGATAGCATATACAACACTTGTCGAAACACCATTTTTCATAACATTTAATTGCAATGACATTGGGCCTGCACAAGGACTTTCAAATTGTAGATTTGGAATAATGATAGGCAAGCTTAATGTTGGTCCACTTGAAGCAGGAAGTATATTACCAATACTATTAATCGAACATGTATTATTGTTTGATCCAAATCTAATTACTGCATCACTGGAAGTATTATTAGTCAAATAATAACTTCCCAATTGAACAATCCGAATTACAGGTGTTAAAATAATTGGAGATGATACAACGTTAAAAACCATATTTGTTGAGTTCATGACAGTAATTATAAGATTTGTGTTAGCAATTGAAACGTATTGATTATTCATATCTACAAAATATACTGCCAACACACGGTTTAAATCCAAATATTTGATTTGTACAGCTTCAATAAGATGCATAGAATCGCTAAAAACAGATGTTTCTGATGGTGCCGTAGCTATAAAATTATTTGGACCATTAGGCAAATAACCCACATTTGTTGATACATTATATCCAATCGAACTACCATAATTATTTATAACTGTAATTGTTGACATCAATTTATATATATATATGATACAAAAAATTGATAGAAATTATATATACAAAACCGTAATCACCATATGATTAATCAAATCATGTCGACATTTAAATTTCTTTCAAAGGTCAAATCAATTCATCCCAAAATTTTTGTAAGACCATTTGGACATACATCAATTACAAATGATAAATTGTATTCTGCAGAATTTGTTGATGCCGAAATCAAAAGAAAATATAACAGAATAAATAAATTACTTGAAACATCAGTTGTTGATAAATATTGTAATAATATGCTAAGACGTGATATTCCATCCTGTCGAAAATTAGAAACAGCATATTTTAATACCTTGAAAAATACATTAACAAAAAAAGTTGAACATTATAGCAGTTGCTTACATCAATTCGATTAATATTAACCAATAAATTTACAAATGGATATCAACTCATTAGCATTGCTTATCGTAAAAAATCAAGAATCAAATAATAAAATCGATGAATTAAAATTGGAAAAAGAAAAGGCATATACTTCTGCAATTTCGCTGACAACAATTATGATTGATTTATTGAATGAGAACAAAGATGAATTGGATAAATTAAAAAATATTATCATAACAACATTCAATGATGCATTCAACAAATTGAAAGTTGGTGATTATGTATATTTCAAGCATCGATTAGATTCAGATAAAGTAGCAATATGGACTAAATTAAAAATTGTATTATTAGATCGTAAAAATTGCATCATTGTTTTTGACAATGACACACTTTCAAAATATACAAGTTTACAAATTTATAATGCAGTCTGGCCGATAGATCAACGCTTTGTTCCCATAATCGACAATAATATTTTAACAGAAAAAATGATTAAAATATTATCAGGTGATGATAGTCTAGTTGATACTCATTATTTTTTGAATAAATCGGAATATATTACAGTTGATGTCAGCAAATAAATTGCGCAATTATAAAAAAACATTTCTATCTGCATAAACATTATCATGTTGATTTATTATATTTAATAACTCATTCTGATATAATGTCCAAACTTTATTTATTTGTCTACTTTCATACAAATAAGTTATTATATCATCGGATTTATTTTCTACTAATCAAACAAAAAGTTGAAAATCAAAGTCCTAAAAGATGTCATATTAAAAAACTATTACATTATTACTAATGGCAAAATAGTTTCTGGTTGAGTGCCTTGATTCATACTTTTAATTGCATCAGCAAACGGACTTTGC